>Ga0214917_10000125_pt1 | contig 88789 bp, 98 predicted proteins | sample LL_1208_BB_MetaG_FD_177983 | JGI IMG/M metagenome (GOLD analysis project Ga0214917, IMG submission 177983) | Freshwater microbial communities from Lake Lanier, Atlanta, Georgia, United States - LL_1208_BB | ecosystem: Environmental > Aquatic > Freshwater > Lake | place: USA: Georgia | collected... | reverse complement strand
TCAAAAAATATTTAAAGGATTTTTTGAAAAATTGGTTTAGTTTTTTGTCAGTTTTTTGAATTAGAAGTAAAAAATATACAAAATTGGTTTAGTTTTTTGTTAGTTTTTTGAATTAACCGAGAGAAAACCCCCTTTTTGATTTACTTTTTTGTTAACTTTTTGATTTTGGGCTAAACCTCGCGCCTTTTTGCTTCACTTTTTTGTTAACTTTTTGATTTCGCTCGATTTTTCAATACTTTTTAAATCAATTTTTTAACAAAAAAGTAAATTAACTTTGAAAATAATATAAAGACATACTATAATATTTTCTATTATGGAAAATTTCTCTCTAACTTGTAATAACAAAAAGGTATGGGCTTTTTATCAAGAACATAAAAATATTGATTTTGAATCAATGAATATTATATTTGTTGACATTATGTTGAACCTATCTCAAGACATGAATTCTTCTCTCAGCAATAATATAGCAGCACAACTTTTAAACAATGTTAAATCTTTACAATCTCAAGTAAATAGCGTATCTGATTCTCTCAATAAACTTCAGGCTGAAACCATTAATACCTTTGGAAATAAATTCAATGAATTCAAAAAAGAATATTTTGAAGATGTTAAAATGATTTTATCGACAAATACTTCTGACAAAATCGCTCCCCTTGTTAAAGAATACAATTCAATTTTATTGGATAAAATTTTTATCATGGTGAATGATGTTATTCCAAAAAATAATGAAAATTTAAACAAACAAATACAAGAAAATATTAAAGTATTACACAATTCAATGAATGAAGATACAAATAAACTGGTGAATTCAACCATCAATAAAAAGTCTCTCGATGACTTCATTAATCTTTTGGATAATAAGATTTCAAATACGATTTCTAATTCTCAACAAATGATTAATACTATTGTTTCATCATCTGAAAAAAGATTAGACACTACAATTAATCAAATGAAAACATCTACTGAAAAACATATTTTAGATATTAAAGATATTTCGTCTTCGAATCAATCAACCCAAGTAATGTTACAAAATAATGTTGGGGAATTACTAAAAAAAATGGAGGTGTCTTCTTGTAAAGGTAAAATGTCTGAAAATGTTCTATTCAATATATTACAATCCTTGTATTCAACTGCGCAAATTGATATTGTTGGAGACCAAAAAGAAACTGGGGATATTATGCTTACAAGAAAAAACAAACCTACGATATTGATTGAAAATAAAAATTGGAGTCGAAATGTGATTCAAGATGAAGTTAAAAAGTTTATACGCGACGTTGAAATTCAAGGATGTTGTGGTTTATTTTTATCGCAAAACTATGGAATTGCCAACAAAGAAAACTTTGAAATCAATATAAATGATGGTAATGTTCTATTATATGTCCATGAAGTGAGAAATGACGCAGAAAAAATTAGAATTGCTATTGATATGATTGATAATTTCAAGTACAAGTTAGACGAAATTATTATTAACAATGGCAATAGTTATACGATTGACAAGGAAGTACTTGATGAAATTAATAAGGAATACCAATATTTTGTCTCTCAAAAATTATTACAAATTAAAACTGTCAAAGATTTTGGTCAAAAAATGATTAAACAAATCGAAGAAAATGATTTTCCGTCTTTGGAAAAATTCTTGTCTACCAGATATGCTTTTTCTTCAAGTAAATATGTTTGTGAATTCTGTGATTTTGTTGGAAAAAACCAATCTGCCATGTCTGCTCATAAGAGAGGCTGTAAATCAAAACTAAATGTTGTTACTATTGATGATACACCTCCTATTATTTCTCAACCAATCATTGTCTCTACTGAAAAAGATGTATCAGCAAAAAAAATAATAAAGAAATGATGATAAAATCAAAAATAAATTTATATACAAAACATATTATATAATGTCTTTTGTATATCTTCTTGTATCCACCGATAATGCCACCTATGTAGGCGCTACGGTGGACCTTGACCGCAGATTAAGGCAACATAATAAGGAAATAAAAGGTGGGGCTCACGCCACGGGTGCCAAAGTCGGCAAAGGTGAGACATGGGAACGCGCATGTCATGTCGCAGGATTCCCTGATTGGCAAGCAGCACTACAATTTGAATGGAGATGGAAACAATTAAGTCGAAAATTACCAGCATCCATGTTTCCTCTTGAGAGAAGAATGAAAGCACTCAAACAACTTCTCGCTCTAGAACGACCCACCTCAAAAGCAATGCCCTATTCTGAATGGGGTTCTCTCCCTCAAGTCAATTTAGAAACTCAAGATGCTGAATTATATTATAATAAATGTGATAAAATATAAAATTTTATATTTAATAGTAAATATATAAAGAAATATATGATTATCGGTTATATTCATATATGTCAAAAAGGTGAATGGTTACGGTCTTTAAAGATGATATTTGATAAAATTAAGGAAAGCGGATTATATGATATAGTTAATGAAATACGAGTTGGTATTTTAAATTATAGTTTAAAAATAGATCATTGTGATATATTCAATGATCCTAAAATAAATATTATTTATATTGGACATCCGGATGAATATGAAAGACCTACATTATTACACATGCGAAAATCAAGTGAAACCGAAAACAATTATTGTATAAAGTATTTTTATTGTCATACCAAAGGGTTGAGATGGTTTGGGACAGATAAAGAAAAAAATGTAGTTGACTGGATAAAATTATTAATATATTGGAATATAAATAAATGGAAAAATGCTATTAATATATTAAACGATTACGATACCTATGGTTGTAATTTTTATAAAGAAAATCAATATAATCCATCACATTATTCTGGAAATTTTTTTTGGGTGAATAGTTCTTATTTAAAAATATTAGATCAACATATTGGTAATGAATATAATGACCCTGAATTTTGGTTATGTAGAAAAAATGGTTCTTTTTATAATGCGTATAGTAGTGGTCTAGAAGGAATGGGACATTATGATAACGAATATCCTGAAGAAAATTATTTAGAAATTTAAATATTAGATTTATCTATTGTAAATACAATATCATCCGAACAATTTTTGTTTTCTCTTAAATCATATACTTTTATAAATTGTTTCACACTTTCTAATGTATGTGGTCCATCATCTAAAATAAAATCACATTTTATATTTTTGTTTAAGAAATTTGTAATAAAAAAATCTTCATTATATGCGTCGGTTGATGTATATAAAATAATTCTATCATCATTTAATAATTCATCCATTACACGTTCAATTGGAAGTACATCTAAACCATAAATTATAGCATTTGTGAAAAAATCTTTCCATAATTTTATACTACCTCCATTTTTTCACCAAAATCACCAATACCTATTTCTAATACAATTCTAGTTGTTTCTCTTTTATTCTCTAATAATTTTTGATATAAAGGTAAATATGAATGTTTCGTATTTTTATCTGTTTTTGAATTGTCTACTAATTCTTCTAAACTCATTATAATAGTATATAATACTATACTATTATATTTTTATTCATCTAAATTAATAATTTGAGATCCTTCGTTTTTTTTATCTTCTGATCTACCACACAAATGAATAAATAACGCATCTTTTTTATACGCATCATGTGGTCCATCTATACAATTTAACATATATGGGTCATGAATTATATATTTATCTGGTATTTGTGGTAATATAAATTCATATAAGGTCTTTTGCTCAAATGGAAATGAACTCCATGGATCGGTATTTCTATTTTCCCATATAAGTTTTTCATATTGTAATGCGTCTTTATTTACAAACTTTACTCCTGTATTTATTGGATAATGCCATGGATTTTCGTGGAATAAGTGGTATAATATATTTGTGTCTGTTAAATCAATTTGACTTTCAACTGGTAAATCATATTTATTTACATAAACATCAGAGTCAACCCATACAAACCATTTAGTATCTGGATATTTTATACTCGCTTTTTCTATACTAACACACCTTTTAAAATGTAATATATGTGTTTCAGTGCTTTCTGGTAAATCCTCGTCATAAAAAAAATGATATCCATGTTTATTTGTATATTTTTCAAAACTTTTACGACACCTTTGGGCATAATATTGTTCCAATGGATAATGCGATGATACAAAACATATATCTTTTGCTTCAAACATTTATAATAATTTAATTACTTATTTTTTATATTTTATTTAAACGTAGTTGTTTATTTTTTTCTAAACTTTATAAAATGACTATACAAAAATCAATTATATTATACCTTTCTTTTTATCCATTTTTACTTTTAGAAAAACAAGTCAATGAGAGAAATGGCAGATAAGTAATTATTTTATTTTTGTATATATTTTTATTTATGTTTTGTATATAATACATGTCCCAAGAATTTGATATTGGTGACTGGGTATATATCGATAAAGATAAACAAAAATACGGACAAATTATTGATCAAGATGATGATTTATACAAAATTAAAGCAACACAATGTGTAAAAATTGATGAAAAAACCTGTAAATTAGAAACGTTTCACCCAAATTACAATACAAAATGGATAGATAAAACCCATCTTACTCACATGGTTATCCATACAGTGAAAACAAAAGGGAGGATTGTCAAACAATCAAGAGGATAAAAATTCGTAACTCGTAAATATACAAAATAAAAATATATAAACCAATAGTAATTATATATTTTATCATGGAATTATTTCCTATAGTGAAACCACCTGAAAAAAAAGTATTTTTAAAAATGCTTGACCGTTGTGACCGTTTAGGAACAAATCTGATAAACTATGTTTCCCAAATTATTCACGCTTATAATAATCATTATTTTATTCTTTATAAACCTCACATGAATTATTGTGACACTATTTTCGTAAAATGTTTGATTGATTTTATTCATTTATATAACAGCACATTAAAAGAAAAATACGCAAATATAGAAGAATGTCAAGAACTTGTTATTTGTAATGAGAGCGATTTGAATTATACCACTTCTCTCACCGTTAGACATTTAAAAAGTGATTTGATATCATATTTTAAACAATATTTATATAAATACATTCGCCCTTGTCTTGAATCATACGCACTGGAAAAAAGTTATAACATTCCATTTGATCCAAAAAAAACCATTTTGGTTCATTTACGATTAGAAGATGTAATGACCTGGCCTAACTATGATGGAAGGATTTGCTCTGGTCATTACGCCTGGTTAATTAATAACAACGAAAAATGTGAATGGAGTTGTTTTGGATGGAAATATAATCGGCAAACCCCTTTACCTACTGAAACAATTCAATATCAAATTGATGACGCTCTGTTGAAATATCCGGGTTATGAAGTGGTTATTATCACATCGCCTGGTAATTATGGCACCGGTTTTTCTTACCGTTCTATCCGTAGTAATGATGAAAGTCTAGATTTATACTTGCTTTGTAATTCAGAGGTGATTATATTGTCACGAAGCAACTTTTCTCTCAGCTCCTTGTTTTTTGGAATCGCAAAAGAGGTCTATGTTCCCATGTGGGGACACTTGGCATGTATTGGTCCATGTACAAAATTTGATAATTGTAATTTCAACTATTTCTATTAGATGACATTTATTTCTTTTGGTATATTATATGACAAAAAAAAGAATTGGTACAAAAAGAAGAAAGGTTAAGAAACAAATGACACGTAAATCAAGGAAAATGAGAAAAAGTATGAAAGGAGGTAGTCGTCTATTCGTCCAAAAAATTACTCGTTGTATTCCTCAAGACCCAGTGAATTATTCAGATATTCCTATCTCTGTAAGTGGATATCAAAACAATGATGATGATTGGACGAAATTAGCTGAAAATATATCTCATAATGGACCTATTGAATTTCAATGTGATGGTAAAGATGCTCAAATATATGGAATAAATCTTGATATAAATTTTGATACGGGTACTAAAAAGGGTGAACTTTATGGAAAAATTGGAAATTCCGCACCTGTTCGTTTATGGTGGAATGGAAGACAACAAACATATGAGCCTGCTTCTTCAAATATATTGCCACCAACAGTTATTCAATCAACACCCGTAACTCCTCCAAGAATAACAAGAGAAAATGGTCCTCCCCCACTTAATAGAAGAAACACAAATCAAGGAGTGTATCCGCCAGATATTCCTACGATTGATGATGACAATAATGATATTGGTGTTAGTCTTTTTGAAAACGATATTCCATATTATCGTGGTGTTATTGGTTATAACAATTTGCGCAAACCTACTCGTTACCCTCTTCCCAAACCTCCTAGAACACAATAAATATTTTATGTTTCATTCTAATCATAAAATATTATACTACATTTTTTTCTTTTTCTAATTCCTTCTTTTCTTCTACTTTTTGTGCTACAGTTTTTTGTGTATGTAATGCTATACAACTTGTACTAGAACATCCTAAAGAAAACCCTGAGAAAAATCCACGAATTCTACCTAATAATACTGACCAACAACGAGTACAATCATCACAACTTTTTTTAGTACAATCACTTGAACCACAACATTTTGTGACTTCTTCTTTTTCAACCTTTTCATCTACTAAAGGAACATCTACTGGTTTGTCTTGTTCTTTTTGTTCTTGCTTTTCTTCCTCCATTTATAATATATACATACAAAAAATATCATTTTTCTACTAATATTTCCTTTGCGACTGCCCTGATTATTTTATTATAACTCTTTAGTGCCTTTTCTTTGTCTGTATCACACAAGCTGTGGTCTATCAGTTTTGTATACAGGTCGCTCTTTTTATGATTCGGATCTTTATATTCTGGATTCGCTTTCGCCCAAAGAGACATTTGTTTGATATTCTTGTGCTCTATTGCCTTAATGGCTTTTATCATTTGCTGTTTATCCTCGTCTTTATGCCAGGTATTATTGTTTTTAATGTGAATCACTTCCCTTTTTAGATCGCTACAGTGAATCGGGCGTTTGCTTATATCTAATTTGTTCAATCCCTTGATTAAAATGTTACTTATACCACCACAATAGCCAAGGGGACCAAAATTTTCAAAGTCAGTTAAGGATAGAATTAACGATTCCAAGAAATCACTTAAATTCAGAGCATCTTTACATGTCTCATTCAAGAATACATTCAGGTTGAATTTGTTATGATTGTTTTGCGTTATATTATTATTTGTTACACTCCTGTCTTTGCTTATTTCAAGCATTTGTTTATTCTGTTCAAGTATGAGTTCCTTGAATTCTTGGTTCTGTTTTAAAAGCTCTAGTATTAACTCACTTGAAAAATCCATTCCTCCTGGTACACTTTTTTCAGTTGGCTCTGGTTCTTCTATGTCTATGGTTATGTTTTCTTGTTGATTTTTTGTATCACACTTCTTTTTATGCTTCCATAAACCACTCTTATTTTTATAACTTTTTCCACACCCACATTCAAAGACTTTTTGAGACTTTGAGATTTCCACGGTTTCCAATTGGTTTCCATCCTTACTGACAACATGTTTATCGGTTAAAAGGTGTTTATTAAAATCGCTTTTTCTACAGCATGTATAGTCACAAAATTCACAATAAAAATTGTTGAGACTTTTTGAGACTTTTGAGATTTCCATGGTTTCCTAAAATGGAAACAGAAAAAATCTCTAAATCTTTTCCCAATTAAAATCTATTTTTATGCTCACAAAATTATGCTCTCGTGGAAAATTACTTGGAAATTCCAAGAGAGCTTTATGCTCTAAATGACCCTAAAAAACCGCATTTTCAACATGAATCCCCCTGATTTTGAAAAATGGACATACTAAAAATGTCCATTTTTACTTTTTCTGATTTTCTTTTGTTGAAATTTGAAAATTTTAGAATCTAGGTTCTTCGGTAAAACCTATATTTTTTGAATAAATAATAATAAAATTATCGTAAACACCGGGTTCTTTAAGTTGTTTTTGAATAAATATATAAAACCCCGAACTGGACATGGATAATATTTATTCAATATAACCAATATAGAAATAAGTATTTTATTTATATAATTTGTATGAATGATCCTAGTGAAAAGGAAATGAGTATTGTATTAAATAATATACATAAAAAGAGTGAAGTTCATAATTTCATTGATTACAATAAAACAATATGTATTAAACCGTGGGGATATGAATTTTTAATATTTCAAAATAAAAATATTGGTATATGGTTTTTAAAATTAAATAAAGGGCATAAAACATCATTACATTGTCATTTCAACAAAGACACGTTTATTATTGTATTGAAAGGATCCGCTAAAATAACACTAATAAATGATAAAGTCATTAATTTGAACAACATGGAAAGTATATTTTTACCTCATTATAAATTTCACGGTATTGGCACTTATTCTGATGAAACATATATCATGGAAATTGAAATCTATAATAAAAGTATAGATTTTACAGATAAAAATGATTTATTACGTATTGATGACCTATATAAAAGAAACAATAACAATTATGAATCATCTGTCACTATTGTAAAGGACAATTTAGATGAATATGAATATTTTTATTTAGAAAATAATTTTAACCAAATCATACAAGATGTTGAAATAAAGGTTGTTGAAATAAATTCTCAAACAATAAACAATATTGTGAAATCAAACAATTTCACCGTTTTATTAGATGGTTGTATCTATCAAAATTTCAAGTATTTGAGAGAAGGTTCTATTATTAACAGCACTGAACCTATCCACTGTTTAGAGGAAAAAACATTCGTATTAACATTAAATAAATATGATTACCAAGAAAATTCAAAAATTATTTATGACAATGAACAATTACAGCTTATTGTAAATAAATTAAAAAATGATGGTAAAAACATAATATTGTCGTCTGGGTGTTTTGATATTATCCATGTTGGACATATCCATACCCTGATGGAATCAAAGAAATTAGGAGATGTGTTAATGATATGTCTAAGTAATGACGAACAAATCAAAAAACTAAAAGGTGCTGAAAGACCTATTAACAATTATAAAGATCGTATTGATTTATTTAAAACAATCAAATATGTTGATTATGTTGTATTGTATGAAGAAACAAATATACAAACCGAAGAATCGCTTGGAACTATTATGAAAATAGTTGATCCTTTTTATTGGGTAAAAGGTACAGATTATACTGTACAAAAAATTCTGGAAAAACATCCCTATTTGAAAAATATTAAATTAATTAATAATATTGAAAATAAAAGCACGACAAATATAATTAAAAAAGTCAAAAATACAATATAAATATATTGTTATATTTATTCATTAATATGACAATATTCGTCTGTGGGTCATCTGGTATCTTAGGTAGGGAATTATGTAAATTACTAAAAAGCAAAAATATTGAATATACTGGTTCTTATAATTACAACAAGGTTGAAAACGCGATTCATTTGGACTTTTTTAATAGTCAACAAATAGAAGAATCCCTTATAAATTTGAAAGTAACCCTTTGTGTAAATTGTATTGTTGAGAGACAATTGGAAATATGCGAAAACAATTGGAATAACACAAAAAAAACAAATATTGACATTACCAATCATCTATCAAAAATATGTTCAAAATTAAATATACATTTCATACATATTTCAACAGATTACGTGTTTGATGGAATGAACGCTCCTTATTATCCAGATAGTCAACCGAATCCTTTACAAAATTATGGTATTTCAAAACTGATTTCAGAATACAAGGTAAAATCAAATGCCACCAAATATACAATTATACGTGTTCCTGTATTGTATACCGACAATATAAATAATTTACAAGACACAGCTGTTACATTAATCGGAAAAAAAATCTTGAATAGAATTGATACCAGTAAAGAGGACAATTTTTCAGTAAGAAGACCTAATTATATTCCTGATTTTTGTAATTTTATTTATGACATGATAATCAATCCTCAAGTCGGAGTATATCATTTTTGTAATCCCCTTGAAAAAGTAAGCAAATATCAAGTTGCGCAAATTATATCCGAATTTTTATGTAAAAAATTAAATGTCATTAGTATTGATACTGAACCAAACGATGGAGCTGAAAGACCGAAAGATACATTTTTGAAAGATACAAAATACAATATTTTAGACTATACATTTACTCCTTTAAAACGAGGTTTAGAGAGATGTTTTCAAAAACTATGGCACCCAGTTTTGGATATAAATCGTGATGTGAATACTAAAAATGTATTTTTTATGATTGATTTAGATGGAACACTTATTGATACAGATAAAATACACTATGAATGTTATAGAGATGTGTTAAAACAAGAAATGAATGTGGAATTAACTTACGATCATTATTATGACATATTGGAAAATCAAGGAATTGATTTTTATTTGGAAAATACATTTGGAACAGATATGAAAAATATAATTAAGACTCGCAAAAATGATAAAATTCAAGAAATTGAAACCATTCAATTCATCAAAAATGCGGATAGTTTTATTGAGTATTTAGATAAATATGATGTGAATCATGTTGTGGTAACAAATACGAGTTTGGTGAATGTAGAATATTTCAAAAAGAAATTACCGTTATTGAATAAAATCAAAAATTGGGTTGTTCGCGAAGATTATACAAATTCTAAACCATGTGGCGAATGCTATGAATTGGCAAAACAAAAATATTATAAGGATGAAGAGAAAATCATTGGTATTGAAAATACAATGAGCGGTTTTTCTGCTGTAAAAAATATTACAGATTGTGTATATATTGTTACAGATAAACATTTGAAAAGTTATGAAATATTAAAAACAAAAGATGTTTATTTAATAAATGATTTTTCTCAAATATTTACACAAGTAGTAAACAGCGAAGAAAATAATGAATTTGTTTCTTCTGTAGGTATACTCAAATCATGTTCGGTTTATTCTAATGAAAGGAATTCGAGTGATTTATATTGTCGAGCATACGATTTTAATAAATTAAAAGACGGTGATTCATTATATATTTGTGTTACTGCTATAAAGGATTTTCACGATAATCATTTAAAAAATATGAAATGTAAATTTGTTCTTGTTTCAGGAGATGGAGATGAAGGTCCTGAGAAATATTTTCATAGTGAAGAAGCTTTTTTAAATTTTATTAATAATGAAAAAATTATTCATTGGTATTGTATAAATTCAACAATCAAACATGAAAAATTAACAATTATTCCATATGGTTTAGATTATCATACGATGTCATTTGGAGGTGTACCACAATGGGGTCATATAATAAGCTGTTATGAACAAGAATTACTTTTAAAAAAAATAAAAAAACAGACAAAACCATTTTGGGAAAGAAAAATAATGTGTTATTCCAATTTTCATCATTCTTTAACTCATAATATTGATCGTGTAAATGCGTTAAATGAAATTCCAAATAATTTAATATATTATCAGTATGGATTATTAACACGCGAAACAACATGGATAAATCAAACAGAATACGCATTTGTTGTTAGTCCATTCGGTGTTGGATTAGATTGTATTAGAACATGGGAAGCATTATGTTTTGGGTGTATTCCAATTGTTAAAAAATGCGGTATAGAAGATTTATTTATAGATTTACCCGTATTAATTGTGAATGAATGGCACGAAATAACAAATGAATTATTAGTAGTTACGGTTCAAAAGTTTAAAAATATGACATTCAATTATGAAAAATTGAAATTAAAATATTGGGTTGATCAAATAAATCAATATAGACACCTGAAAATATAAAAAATATAAGAATATAAAAACTATTGTTTATTAAATATTATCATGAAATATCTAATTACAGGTATTACCGGTTTTCTTGGTCCTCATTTGGCAAATAAATTAATTAAAGAAGGTCATGAAGTATATGGCTTAGTCAGAATAAATAATGGAAGAGAAAACGATATCCGCGATATTGTTCCAGACGATTATTACAATAAAATTATATTTGTATATGGAGATTTGACAGATTTTCGTATGATTGATAAAATATTTGTAGAATACCAATTTGATGGTGTATTTCATTTGGCAGCACAGACACATCCTCCAACCAGTTTTTTAGACCCAATCAAAACATGGGAATGGAATGTTATGGGGTCCGTCAACTTGATTACTGCTTTATCAGATAGACAACCAAAATGTAAATTAATATTTTGTTCAACTGTAGAGGTTTATGGTAATGAAGGTATTGATGGACGAAAAATAAAAGAAGACAATACTTTATTACCTGCTAATCCTTATGGTGCGTCTAAAGCCGCGATTGATTTATATTTACAAGAAAGAATGAAAAATGGTCAGTTGAATTGCACAATTATTCGTCCTTTTTGTTTTACTGGTCCAAGAAGAGGATCTAAATTTTCTATTTCCTCTGACGCCATTCAAATTGCAAGAATGATGTTGGGAAAACAAGAAAAGGTATTAAAAATTGGTAATTTAGATACAATACGTATAGTTGCGGATGTTCGTGATATAGCAAACGCATTTTATATTGTAATGATGAGCGAAAAATCTAGTGGACAAATTTATAATGTATGCTCTGGTGAACCTCAAAAAATTAGATTTTATACAGAAACATTACTCAAAATAAGTGGTCTTGATGATGTGAAACAAGAAATAGAACCTAAATTTTGGAGACCGATAGATATTCAGTATCAAGATGGTGATTCTAGCAAGATTCAAACAGAACTTGGATGGAAACCAGAATATATAATAGAAGAAACCTTGAAAGATTTATTATATTATTGGGTGAATAAAATCAAGTAAAATATTTGGACCCCAGGTATAATCCAATGAAATAACTGTACACTGCTTTATTTTCATTATTTATAAAACAATGAGAATTACCTAACCATATTGAAAGCATTAATAAATAACCCAATTTATTTGACTCGTTTGATGACGACGATACCACGGGTGTATCTAATAAATTATTAATAGTTATAGATATATTATCTCCATTTATAATCAATTCATCTACACTACGATTGTCAAATTCATCATAACCTGACAAGGCAAAAATAACTTTTGCGTAATCATATTCACATATTCCAAATATTTCTGACTCTCCATAATAACCTCGCGGATCTATAAAACATAATTGTTCTGTCGCATCATTATATAATATATTATTGAATTGACAGTCTCCATGAATCGGAACAAAAAAATACTCATTTTTATTATTTACAATTTGATGTATTTCTTTTTGTATCAAATCAACTAGTTTGTGAAAAGGTATTATTTCAATCATATTTACAGTTTTTATATAATCATACTTTTGTACTAATGATTTTATAACTTCATACCTCTGTAATAGTTTCATATTTATTTCAATATTTAAATGTTTATAATATTCATCTTTATTTACCAATATTTTATCTGAATCATGTAAATTTTTTAAATATTGAGCTATTTTCATCATTATTTCATTTTGTTTTTCTTTGTCACATCTTGTAAATATTTGATATAATGGAGTGTAATCATATAAATAATCCATTATATATCCATTTTCTAAAAAACAATCTATTTTTGGTACTGGAAAATCGATTTTATGGTTTAATAAAAATTCATAAAATTTTTTTTCATATGTAATTTTTTTCATACCATAATCATTAAAGCAAACCTTTTTTATTGTATTCGTTTTTCGATCAATATATATTTGATTAAAATTAGACCCGTATCCTATACGTTTTTCTTCTTCACTATAATTACAATCCATATTTTAGAGTTGTATAAATATACAAGTCTAAAATTTTATATTTATTTTATAAATAATTACTATTTTCTAATTTTTCAATAATACTATCACAATTTTCCGCCTGTATAAAATTCACATATCCATCTGGAAAATATATTGGATTAGACAAAGGTTTAAAAAATTTATCATCTATCCCAAAATGTATTTTGGTATTTCTATTGATATTATTTTTATATTCATCTATGAATTCTTGATTTATATATGTAAAATTTCTACCTGTATCAAAATATAATGCCATATCACAATTATGCGCAACTTTCGCACAAAAATATATATTATAACATGAATGATTAACATCAATTTTGAATAAAACATTTGTAAAATATAAATCTGTTATGTTATTTTCTATTTTATATACTTGTAAATCATTTTCATATTCTGATAATAATACAATATAATTTTTTTTTATAAAATAATCTATCAAACAAATACGATTTTCTACATTATGTATTGATATTTTTTGTCCAGAACAAGGATAATAATTATTAATAAAAACTATTTTTTTATCACTGTTGTTTTTCTTGAAATTCAAAAAATCCTCAATATATAAATTAGGAGGAAAAACAGGTATAGATATTAACGGATCATTATTATAATTTATTTTGATATTTTCCTTTTCTAATATTATATTCAACATTATTTGATATGATTTTATATAACTGACTACATCACATTCAATAACACTTTCTTTATAATATGTTAAAAAATAATCTTTACGACTAGAAAGAATATATAAATAATTCCCAATCCATGTATTTATAAATAAAATGTTTTGTTCTTTAAAAAAGTAATAGTCGTACCATTTTAAATTTTCGGATGATAAATTTACATTAAGATCTTTTAAAATATCATTTTGTATTATTTTTATATCAGGCAATATACTTGTATATATATAAAAATTAAAGTTTGACAAAATATAATATTCAAATTTATCACCATTATTATCAATTATATTTTTTACAAAGGGTTGAGCAAAATGAGTATCGCCTATACTAAAAAAATTATAAAATATAATTTTTATTTTATTAATCATTAATTTTAATATAAAATTAAAATCTTTAAATTATTTACTAATATTTAGTTGTTATATATTGAAAGGAAATTCATAGGTTGTCACTTGTTCCGCCAAATCAGTGTATTCTTTGGTGATTTTTTCCACGTCATCAGTATAGTGTAAGTCAAACCCAATACTTCGCATAAATTGTGTCCTGTGAAACCGTTTAATCACCTTATCGACAATAAATGGAACGCCTAGGTAACGAAAATGCTTATTATAATATGCTTTTTCACTGTGCTTTATAGTACCCTCTGGACGACACCAGTGTGCCCCGTGACCATAGTTCATTTCTTTTATTTCTGGACGGTAGAAGCATAGACTTTTGCTTTCATGTATGAAATCCATGCCTTTATTGATGGAATGTAAATCAATATCGCTCAAATCAAGGGTTTGACTTTCGCCCAACATTTCTACTCCTTGGACTGTTAATATGGTGGTACCCTGTTGTCTTTCGTATTCCAAGTCTTTTTCAGTGACGCATAACCATTCATCCATATCCAAGGCAAGAATCCAACCATCTTGAACATCTTTCCAACAGTGATTTTTAACACCTCTTTGGGTTTCCTCATTTTGTTGATTGTCTGATTCAAAAAATATCACTTCACAACCCAATGATTTCGCAATTTCTACGGAATTGTCGGTGCTATGATTATCATAAATAGTGATTTTACTATTGGGTAGATATTTTCTGTAATGCGCAATCGTTTGTGGTAATAAAACGGATTCGTTATAACAAAGAATATAAATATTCACAGGTGTTGTCATTCTATTTAGTAATTATATACATCTTTTTATTTGAGTTAATACATAAATAATATATCTTTATAATATATGAGTCAAAAATCAAATAAAAAATCTGAATCTGTAATAAAGGCAAATTCTACAAAAAAAACAGGTACAAAAAAACAATATCGTAATAGAAATACTTACCCATTAACAAATGAAAATTTAAATATTTTCAATTTTGCGAATGACACAACTTCTGAAACTTACAATACGTCAAATTCGTCAGATTTGAATGATGAATCTGATGATGATGATGCTGAAACTGTAATTACAGATTACGCAAGTAATCCATATGGTTTAACTACACCATCACCAGCCCCAAATGATGAAATGGATGTTGATGATTACGAAGTACCTGCTACTGAATTGTTGACCCGTGAAGGAAAAAGAATGTTTTATATAATAAACGATAAGTTAGAACCAGTGACAAATAGTAATTATAATCGCGACATGACTATTTATGATATTAACCGTAATATAATTTCAAGAGGTGAACATTTTCCTGAAAACAGAGTATTTATGAATGATATTATGGAGGAGCAACAAACAACGGGTGGAAAACGCCAGCGCAAGACTCGTCGTAAGACCATTCGTAAGACAATTCGTAAAACAAAGCGAAAGAAAACGCGTCGCCATAGACGCCGACATACAAAAAAATATAAATAATAATTCAAAAAGTATATAAAATAATTATTATTTATAATATAAATGTGGGTACATATTTGTTTATTTTTTCTTTTCGTATCAAATACCCAAAGTTTTACATTTGTAAAGACCAACAACAATAACGGAAAATATCCCATCTCTCGCCCTCATTATGAAAATACAAGAATAAATAAAGATAAACCACAATACGGCGATCGTTCATTGAATAGAACTACATTAATTCCACCCGAAAGAAAATATCCTTTATCGCGAAATTATCATGAGGGTTATATTAAACGTTTAAATTCAAATAATCAAACTGAACAAGATTTGAAAATACTTGGACAAGAAGAAGAAGAAAAATCTGATATTGAAGAAGACAAAATCGTACAAGACCTCATTACAAAATTACTAGAGACACCAAATGATAGTGGGGATGAACCTAAACCCAATCAAAAAAAACAGGGCGGTATCCGCATTATAATGAACAAAGACATGTTTAATCAGTTTATGAATAGCGGAGATAACAATGAAAATGAAGACGACGACCCATTTGGCAGAAGGTCTAATAATCGTGATAAAAAATCCGATAATTTTGAGGTGATTACAAAATTCCCCTATAATTTCACCGATATTGGCGGTTTTGATAAAATCAAAAATGAATTGTCACAATGTATTGATTTTTTAACCAACTATGCCAAATATTCCAAATATAATGTCCGTGTTCCCAAAGGTCTTATTTTGGAGGGACCGCCCGGGAATGGTAAAACCCTGTTGGCAAAAGGTCTCGCGGGTGAGGCAAAAGTCGGTTTTATAGCTGTATCTGGTTCAGAATTCCAAGAGAAGTACGTCGGCGTCGGTTCATCACGCGTGCGGGAATTATTCGCATTGGCAAAAAAGAATGCGCCTTGTATTATTTTCATTGATGAGGTAGACGCAATTGGCAGAAAACGATCTGGCGATGGTGAAACTTCCAGCAGTGAAAGAGACAGCACTCTAAATGAACTCTTGGTTTCCTTGGACGGATTCAAGAATAGCACCGGTATTTTCCTCATTTGTGCGACGAATCGTGCGGACTTGTTGGACCCCGCATTAACCCGACCAGGTAGAATTGATAAACGCATTTTCGTGGGTCTTCCTGATTCAAACACCCGTGAGGCGATTCTAAATATTCATTCCAAAGGAAAGCCGCATGATGCGTCCGTGAATATAAAAGACCTGGTGGATATTACAGTGGGTTTAAGCGCAGCACAAATAGAAAATCTATTAAACGAGGCAATGTTGAATGCCTTGAGGAGTAATCGGGAAACCATGACAAATTCAGATATAGATATCATTATGAACCGAATGATGGCGGGGTGGCAACCGACAGACCATCAATTCACATCAGATATAATAGACCACATTGTGATTCACGAGATGGGTCACGCAATAGTCGGCATGCTTGCGAAGCATCATTCAAAGATGACAAAAGTAGTCATTAATTTGTCCTCACCCAAGAGCCCAGGTTATACGATTTTTGAAGGATCTACAAGCACGATTTACACCCGCGAGGCACTCTTTGAACATTTGTCTATCTTATTGGCGGGTAGAATTGCGGAAGAAGTCTTTTACGACGTATCTGTCACGACTGGCGCAATTAATGATTTTGAGGAGGCGTTCAAATTGGCAGAAAAAATGATTGTCTATTACGGAATGGGTAAGAAAATAATATATCCTAATTTGAGCGAAACATACAAGGAAAAAATAGACAATGAGGTATTTAATTTGATTAATGATGCGTATTCTTATGCGGAGTTTATTGTAAAGAATTCAAAAGATTTGATACATGAAAGTGCTCAAATACTGAAACGGGAAAAAATACTTACCGCGGAAACTTTGATTGAATTGATGATGAAGGATAAATACAAGAATATATTTGACTTGAAATACTCACAATAAAATAATGTTGCGTTATATTATATACCAATATGTCTCTCTCTCATTTGAATTGTCATTTGAATTATAAATTCCAAAAAAAGTTATACCCAGTTTTTTTATTGAAAAATATTATGAAAATAATTATTTCTTTTTATAATAATTTAAATATTAGTTTTTGAATTATATTTATAGCAATGAATATTTTGGTATACGGATCAAAAGGATGGATTGGGAAACAATTCATTGATATATTGATAAAAAAAAATGTCCATTATTCTTGTGGTAAATGTCGTATAGATGACGAGGTGGAATTAAGAAAGGAAATTGAAGAAATACAACCAACCCATGTGGTTTCCTTTATTGGGCGAACTCATGGAAGAATCGGTGAAAAGATTTATACCACGATTGATTATTTGGAACAAGAAGGTAAATTGGTGGAAAATATGAGAGACAATTTGTATTCGCCGTTATTACTGGCGGATATTTGTAAAAAGAACAAAATCCATTATACCTATTTGGGTACGGGCTGTATATTTAAATACGACGAGGATCACCCCTTTGGTAAAGAAGAAGCGGGATTTGACGAAACATCCCTCCCTAATTTTTTCGGGTCGTCCTATTCAATCGTAAAGGGTTACACAGACCGTTTAATGAATTTATATAATGATTCTGTTTTGAATTTGAGAATTAGAATGCCCATTACAGGAGAGAAAAACGGTCGTAATTTCATTACCAAAATAACCACTTATCAAAAAGTTTGTTCGGTTCCTAACTCAATGACGGTATTGCCAGAATTATTACCAATTGTTCTTGATATGATGCGCAATAAAACAACCGGAACCATGAATTTAACCAATCCAGGATTAATCAGTCACAATGAAATTCTAGAAATGTACAAGGAAATCGTTGATCCCGATTTCACCTGGAATAATTTTTCTCAAGAAGAGCAGCGAAAAATATTGGCGGCTGACAGGTCAAACAATTTCCTGGATACAACTCGTCTTCAAACCATGTATCCATTTATTTTGAATATTAAAGAATCCGTGCGTAATTGTTTGTTCAATTACAAGGAATCTTTACTTATGGGTGGTTTTATTTCGGAAGAACCCAAGATGAATTTGTTGATTACGGGTGGTTGCGGTTTTATTGGCAGTAATTTTATCAATTATTATTTCCCCAAAAACAAATTCAGGACGATGGTGAATATAGACGCCATGTATTATTGCGCAAGTGAAACAAATGTAGATGCCCGTATTCGTTTTCATAAAGACTATGTTTTAGTCAAAGGTAACTTGTGTGATTTTGACTTGGTGAGAGAAACAGTAAAGAAATACCAAATTACACATGTCATACATTTTGCTGCACAATCGCATGTACAGAATTCATTTGAGGATTCTATAAAATTCACACATGATAATATATTGGGAACCCATACATTACTTGAGGTGTGCCGAAGGTATGGCAAAATAGAAAAATTCATTCATGTATCAACAGATGAAGTATATGGTGAATCCATGAATCATATTGAAGAAAAACACAAGACGGAGCATTCTATTTTGTGCCCTACGAATCCCTATGCGGCTACCAAAGCCGGCGCAGAACTTATCGCACAGTCATATAATCATTCTTATAAAATGCCCATTATTATTACCCGTGGTAACAATGTGTATGGACCCAACCAATATCCTGAAAAATTAATACCGCTTTTTATTAAACAATTGAAAGAGAACAAAAAGGTTACAATACAGGGAGAAGGGACCGCGGTTCGAGCTTTTTTACACGCATATGATACCGCCAAAGCGTTTGAATGTATATTGGAAAAAGGAATGATTGGTGAAATATACAATATTGGTTGTGATGACAAGATGGAATTTTCTGTGATGGAAATCGCAAAAATATTAATAAAACTTATCAAAAATACGGAACACTATAATGAATGGATAGAATACATAGAGGATCGTCCTTTTAACGACCAACGCTATTACATAAGCAATCAAAAACTCAAGGATTTAGGCTGGAATATAGAAGTGACTTTAATGAACGGTTTGAATGAATTAATTTTTACAAATAATAAATAATAAATAATTATTGTATAGAATTCTCTATTATAGTGTATTATAGTATATATGCAAGAATTTGTAAATTTCGATTGGCTAAGTTATTTAAATTACTACCGCGAATTACGAAAAAAAGGTATAAATACAAAGGTGAAGGCATGGAATCACTGGCTCTTAACTGGAAAAAAAGAAGGGTTTATCTTTTTTGAATTGGAACAGACCAAAACAAACGGATAAAATTATTTTTTAGCACAATCTTTAAATATTCGTTTATAACAGGATGCATGAATACGTTAATTTTGATTGGATGAGTTATTTAAATTGCTACGATAATTTAAGAAATAGTGGTATAGATTCAAAAATAAAAGCTTGGAATCACTGGATAACAACTGGTAAAAAAGAAGGATATCTATTTTTTGACTCAAAGGAAATTAAAAATTTTAACTGGAAAGTATATGTCACTAATTATCCAGATTTACATAAATATCATTTGGATACGTTTGAAAAGGCTTATGAACACTGGATAAAACATGGAAAAATACAGGAAAGAACATCATTATACTACAATACTTCAAAAATAAATTATTATGGTCTCGGAAATTTATTTTTTATCAATATGGCGTGTCATTTTTTATCTCTAAAATATAACTTGAAATTTGAATATAAATATGATACTTTATTCAAAAAATTAGGATTGACTTTTTTTAATGGTAACAATACTTATAATGATAATATTTTATTAACCAATGATAATTTTTACGATTTAATAATAAACGAACCGGTTCAATATAAAAATTTAACACTGAATTATGATTTAACTTGTCAGACAAAAATGTTTTGCCTTTATTTAAAAAATTTTTTTAATATGGAACAAAATAGGAATAAAATAATACAATCAAATAAATTTAAACAAAGATATGTTCGTAACAATGACGTCTTTGTACATGTTAGATTAGGCGATGTTAGAAAAAATAAACATCATAATGTATTTGATTATTACGACGAAACTATAAAAAATATTAACTATAATAGCGCATTTATATCAAGTGATGAAATAGACCATAGTATTTGTCAGGAATTGATAGACAAATATAAAATGGTTGTGATAAATAATGATGAAATAGAAACAATCATGTTTGGGTCCACTTGTAAATATTTAATTTTATCCGGAGGTGCCTTTTCGTGGTTAATCGGATTTTTGGGCTTTTTTTCAAGCGATATATATTATCCGTCCAATCAAAATACGTGGTATGGTGATATTTTTGTTTTTGATAAATGGAAGAGTATTGATTTTTTTAATACATCAAAATACAATTTAAAAAAAAGTATTGCTGATGAACCTACCAATGAATGGTATGATTCACCATTTGATGATAATGATTATACGATTAAACATAGTGATGTCAAAAAAAATCTTTCATTGACTGTAAAATCAAACTAATATTGTAAAAATTATAAAAAAATTATAGAAATATAATAAAAAGTAAAATATTATTATTTATTATATGAAAGGTAATTATAATCATCGTGAAAATGAACACGACAATGATTCAGATTCAGATAATAGTCATTATCACCACCACTGTTCTCAGGATTCAAATCTAATATTAGATGTGGCGGTGCTGTGTCAAGAATATTCACCTGTAGAAATCAACTGTAATAATAGTCATATTGTAAATTTAGATGAAATATCAATAAGTGAAGATACATTTAGAAATATTTTTTATCCTTATGGAGAAAATTTTGGAATAGACCCCAAAAAAAGCTGCGTCAATGATTTTTTTTATATTACATTTTTAGCGCCATATAGAAAAGTAGATTGTAAACCCTTTTATTTACTGGAGGAAATCATTAAAAATACCGAAGAAGATTTGAATGTCTCCAGAAATTGTTTCACGACTTGTTCTTTGACTGATTTAAGAAATGATTTATTAAAAATTAAATCGTTGTGTGATTTAAATTGCTGTAGCTTGAGTTGTTCTCTCACCTGGTCAAATATTATAACCATGATGAGAGATTATAGTTTAGTAAATAATTATCCCAAAAATATAAGACCCCTTTTTGTGGTGAATGTAATATTCAAAAGTCCGAATCCATGCGTGAAACCAACGGTTGTCAAGTTCAATTACCGTGTTCATTCAATATGCCTGAAATAATTCAATTTGAATAGAATATTTATACATATACTACTAATATATGTATAAAAATTACAAGTTAAAAAATATTGTTATATTAAGATAGTAGATAAATGTCATCGTCCAACAATATTGATTTAGATATCAATAGTTATAACTTTTTTGAATTGTTGAATATATATCAATTATCAAATGACCATAATTATGAAAATATTACCAAGATTGAAAATAAATTAAAAATCATACAGGAACGTTTCTCTAGTGATATATACGAGTTTTACTTGAAGGGCGCAAAACTGATCCTGACGATTTATGCTCTTTTTGAGCAAAACTACATTCCCAATATGACTGACACGAAAAATATTAATCAATACATGGACAAAATAAAACAAATCAAAAATTACGAAAGATACAATTCAAATCAAATCATAGATGTTATTTTTGAAATGGATGTGAAAAAAAATAAAACCTCCCAAGAAGGGATTAGCGATTTGAATTCTGTTTTGAATACGACATCCCGATTGAATACTCTTGATTCACTGGTACATAACAAGACTAATATAGTGTATAATTCCTTCACCAATAGTGTCGCACCAGGAGATTTGAATTCCATCAAACGCATCACACAGCTGACGAATTTGAATTTAAACAGTTGTTTTCGCAATAATTATTACGCGAGTAATCCGTGTGATTTTCAGTATTTTATTCCAACTGAAATCAAAAATGTTTTGTCAATGAGATTGGCATCCATTGAAATACCGAATGCGTGGTATTTGTTTTCAAACATGAAAAAAAACAATACATTTAAAATACAAATATGTCAGGGTAATGAAGATTACACATTTGTGATACAAGTGCCGGATGGAAATTACGACAGTGATACATTACAAAATTATTTGAATACGACTTATTTTTACGAGGCGGAAAAAGATGATTGTTTGAAATACATTAAATTTTCAATAGATCCGTATAGTTTTAAATCCTTGTTTGAATTGACGCAAAATCATCCGTATGGATTCAAGTATAGTATTGAATTTGTAGAAAATCTTAATCAAAATATAATGAATACCATGGGTTGGACACTTGGTTTCCGATTAGCCAAATACGAAAATATTACTGGTAAAATACAATCAGAGGGTCTTTTTGATGCGGGGGGCGATCGTTATATTTACATGTCAATCACGGATTATCAGTATAACAATAACATGTCAAATATTGTGGGTTTTGATAAGAGTATGCTGAACGAGGATATTATAGCAAAAATTCCAATTGTAAATGGAAAATTGTCTATGGTGATTGACGAAACCCAAAATCCATTGGCAAAAAGTAGAAAATACAATGGACCGGTAAATTTATCGCGACTTCATATTAAAATCTTGGACAAGTTTGGAAAGGTAATAGATTTTAATAATATGGATTATAGTTTTACATTAGAATTGGAGGTTCTATATGAAAGTTTTAATTTCAAAAATGTAACTGGATAATTGATTGAAGAGAGAAAAAATTTATTCTATACAAATATTATATAAATATATAATAAATGACTGAATTTGTAGGTGGTAAAACATATAATAATAGTGAGATATATTGCCCAACCCGTGATATTTGTGCGAATAATTATCCAACAATCCCAATAGCAACACTATATAATTATTTTGAAAAAAAATCGGGAACGTGTTGTGAAAAAGAAAGGAGTCCTATTGACCATTATTATAATATAAATCATATTGTTTTAAATGTAATTAGTTTAGACGAAAGCGAATTTTTTAATCTTTTTTTTAAGAATAGTTCCAAGTATTTTTGTGTAAATAAAGCGCTCATTACAAATGATAATATTGTTTTTTCAGAACAAACTTATGTATCAAACGATTCAAATAATCGCCATTTTTCTTTGTACAATGAGGTGTTGAAATGTTTTGAAGAAAATTACAATATAAGTGTAAATAATATGAATCCGAGCACGATTATTTCTCTACAAAAAGAAATATATAAAACTCAATCTCTTGCGTCTATATGTGGCACCCAAATTGGTTTGAGCTGGGACCAAGTAATAAATACTTTAATTTCGGCGGGATACATTGAATGCTCAACTAAAAATAATTGTGCGCCTATTATTTTTCAAATTAATTTTCGGTTTTATTCGTGTGCGGCAAATGTATATTTAAATGTTACATTTCAATATAAAGTTTATATCAGCGGATATTCTTTAAAACATAAGTGTACTAATAAACCTTGTGACTGTGGTTCTTCATCATCTAGTAGTTATTGTGAATCATGCTGCTCAAGTAGTAGTTGTTCGTGTGAAACGTCATCCACTAGTAGTAGTAGTTGTAGTAGTAGTAATTATTCAAGTGATTGTGATAATTTTTCATATCATTCAAATAAATAGAGTATTTCATGTTTTGTTTTTGTAAAATTAAAAATATCTTATTAGTATATATGTCTTATAAACAATTCTTTTCAAATAATAATGAAAATTCTTATAATGATTATTTAAAAATAAAGAAGGGGAGAGAAATGATTAAAAAATCGGTTTCAAATAAAAAATATAGATTAAATAATTTTATAAATTATGAAACATTTTTAACATTAACAAAAGCATATTATAATAATTTGAATAATAAAAACCATATTGGTCCTCCAGTTTCTATTACGAATTCAAACACAAGTTTATTGAAGTATCGTTCAATACTTACGCATTTACATGATGGAAATTGTAAACATTGTAGGAAATGTTCGCCTGAAGAAATTGTAAACTGCAAGTATGTTGCCAATATATTATATCCTTATGGTGAGTCAATTATCAAAAATGACCCTTTAGAAAATATATTTTATCCACACAGTATTAACTTGGATTTATATTGTAAGAAATGTCCATTCCCGTGTGTAGAAAAATGTGAGACGATACATTATCAATCCTGTGGACCATGTAGTTCCTGTAATAGTTGCTACACTGGGCGTGGAAATAGGTGCGACATTGGGTGTGGAAAATCAACGCCTCTTTTTTTCAAAGAAAAGGTGGTTTGTAAATGTTGTCCCAAATCTAAATCCAACTGCGAAACATGTCATCATTAACAATATTTGAAAATGAATTGAATTTGAATAAAATATACATGTTATAATATATCACTATTATAAGATGAATCATAAATGTATAACCAGTAGTTTGACCGGAAAAAATTTACTGAATCCCGCAAATATTACAGGAAAATCACTATGTAATTCAGAGTATATTCCATCTGACGTGGTAAAGATTAAAATTTACATCATGACAAATATTATTATACCACTTGTATCAAAACAATGGAAAACATTACAGGAAAATCTGTTTTGTTTGGACCATATCAAAAAAAAACTGGATACTTATTACAATTGTTATAAAATTGAAGACATGAAAATATACAAGGAATTAATCAATGCTTTTGAGGCGATATTGGCGGAACATCAACAATTGGAAGAATTAGAAAAGACCATTTATAGCGGTGATTCCAAAGACGTTACTACCATGATTTACCGAACTGCGATGATTCGTCTCAAACCAGAATACGAAATTTATGATATTCTTTATGGAAAACCCAAGCGAAGTGAAAACCAAGACTATAATGTAATACTTATTGAATATATTGAGCATTTATTAAAAATAGAAGGAATCACTTTTCATAAAATAAAAGAATATACACTTTCCAAATATCCTGTGATCCCCCAGTAAAATCTGATATTATTAACGGTTTTTGCGGGTCTTATTCTTGGTTTCTCTCTTTGACTTGTTTATAAAAGAGTAAATTTCATTTTTTTGATTACAAATATCATCCGCAACAGGTTGAAAGTAACTACGAAATTCAGTTCTCATTTTAGGAATGTCATCAACGCATACCCATTTGATTTCCGCTTTTTCAAAAATTCTAGAGTTTTTTATCAAATTATCCTCCAATTTTTTCTGTAAAAATCGTTGATTGTTATTGTAATAAAAGGGCAGTTTTTCATCATAATCAAGCGGAAATATGTGAATTCTATATTTACCTGAATCAAAATGAACATTGTATGTCCCGTGTTTTTTCAACAATTTGTCCAAATCTTTTTCGCTTCCTAAAAATCCAGTTAATTCTTCAGTTCCTTCGCGTAGAGCATTCTTCATGAATGTCTCACCTTTTTCTTTACCTCCACCAAAATCGCACCATCCTGGTGTTTTATCAAAACGGTTTTCTTTTCCAAACAAAAAATATAATTTATTTTTATGTATACATGTTGGTAATATACCCGATCCTCCCATACTTTAATACAATATTTTTTAATTCAGCGTAATTTTAAATATATGTTAAATATATGAGACATAGAACCACCAAACATAAAAGAACCATAAAACATAAATATGATAAATCAAAAAAAAAGTATATAAAATCCAAGAAACGAACACGAAAGGTACATATTCTTAAAAGCACTACACCCAAAAATATACAATATATAAGCACTTTGATTTCAGATGAAATAGACAATAAAGCAAAAGGACTTTTTAAATATTCATCATATATACCAACAATTAATGAAGAATTGGTTTCATTAAAATCAATGACGAGAGAAAACATTATGGGATGTAATAATGATCCCGCCTTTGAATTACTAGAACCACTCCAAATTGAATTATCTGGAGATAACAAATGTGTTCCTTATTATGATGAACGCGCAAAAAAATTATTGTTACATAATTTATCGGCAAATAAACACATTGATGTCTCTAAGATAATTACCCCTAAACAGTATCGCTCAAATTGCTGGTTTAACGCAATGTTTGTTACATTTTTTATAAGTGATAAAGGGCGCAAATTTTTTCATTATTTTAGACAACTCATGATACTTGGTAAATTATCAAATGGAAAAAAAATACCTCACGAATTAGCCGACGCATTTGCCTTGTTGAATTTTGCGATTGAATCATCTCTTACTGGGTCAGACTATGCGTATGATTTAGACACGAATAGTATTATTCAAAAAATATACAAATCTATACCAATACGTCCTAATAAAAATATGAATCCAGGTCAGATTTATAATGTTGACGCTGGTGGAAACCCTATTCATTATTATTCAAGTATTATTGGTTATTTAGACGATACATCTATTGATTTATTATTTGTAAGCACTTATAACAATACGGATTGGAAAAGTGGGGTAAATGAACGTATCAAACAAATGGGTTATTATCCACATATCATTGTGCTTGAAATAAATGACGGACCTAATGAAACACCAGGTAATTCGGGTATTATCAAGGACAAAGAAAAAGAATTCGTTGTTCGTGATAATAAATATGTTCTTGACAGTTGTGTCGTTCGGGATAAGTCGCAACAACATTTTTGTTCCCTAATCACATGTGAGGGAAAACAATACGGTTACGACGGTGAAAGTTATCATCGTTTGGTCCCTTTGGATTGGAAAACTCATATGAATTCTACGTTTACTTGGACATTTGAAGGAACATATGATAGTTATGGTGAATATTTGCTTCAATGGTCTTTTTTACACGGCTACCAAATGTTGATTTATTATTTGTCATAAAACATGTATCTCTGAAATACATGTTTTACGCTACATCTTTTGCGTTGTCTTCCTTTTTTGGCACTAATTTGCCAACTATTTTTTTATTAGCATACATGTACATATAATATGCTATACATGCGCCAATGAATCCACCCACAATGACTTGTGTAACATAATGATTCTGATATTTTACTCTTTGTATTAATGTGAGTATTGAAATGAGTATATAAACAAATGTAATGTTGGTATTTTTAAATACTAAATGAATAAAAATAGTTGAATAAAATACATGCTGAGCATGACCAGACGGCATACCATATATATCTGATGAAAATATACGTTTATGATTATTATTTTCTGTTGAATTTAAAATATGAATACTACCTTTTGGTCTGGGTTGTTTTATAATTTCTTTCAATACTAAATTGGAAAAACAACTCAATATTATACCAATTATGTAAGTGGATAAGTAATTGCTCTTTTTGTATAATAAAAAAATAGAAGAAATAAACAAAATGACCGGTCCATAATAACCAATTAAATCTAACATATATAAAGGATCCATCATATTTATATATTATCAAGAAATTAAAGTAAACTAAAATAATATGAATTTTTGTAAATAAGTTTTATATTCGGGTGGTAAATAGGGATTTTCTTCTACTGGTATCATTATAGGGTTTTCACGAGTTGACCTTTCAAATAAATCAATCCCAGTTATAACGCGTTTTTCAATTTTTTCAATATTGGTATATTCGTTATTATTAAATTCTTGATGAGCAAAATTTTCCAATTTATTCTTTATAAAATGCGCATCACCAAAATAAGACAAATGCCAACCACCATTGTTTATAATATAGTCAATTGGATTTACATAAATATGATTTAACCGAATATCACTACACGTGATTTTTTTTTGAATTAATTCATTAAAATATTTATATAACAAAATTTTAGAAAAATTCCACATCATTTCTTTTTTTGAATTCAAATTATAATAATAAAAATCCATATTTAATGCGTTTAATGTAATACTTATTTCATTTTTTTTAATTTTGTTTAACATACTAGGGTCAGGTATTTCATCCAAATCGCTAATTATAATTACATCATCATCACTCAAGGATAGTTGTTCTATTCCTCGAACAATACAGTTTCGTTGAAATCTTTCATTATGCCATGAATCAGAATTATCGCTTTTATTATCATAATTAATATTTGGATACTTGTAAGGAAAATCATCTACTATAACATGAATTATTTTATGGTGAAATGATTGAAAGATTTCTTTGTTATTTTGATATATTAATTCTTTTTCTTTTCCACTATGTGTGTGAGTTGATTCCACAAGAACAAAATAATCTACTACTTCGTTCAAAATATGTAATCTATAATTTAATAAATCTAATTCATTATAAAAGATAAAACAATCTATAATTTTCATTATTCGTATAATATTTTAATTTCCATAAATGTCTTTATATTTTTAATATTGATATAATATTTCCGCAACAACCGTCAAACACCAGTCAGCACCATTTAAATTCAATATATTTCCCTTGTCATCTAATAATTTAATACGCATTCGGTCTATGTTTACCGGTCCAAAATAAATACGTTTATTCAACTGTAATGTACTTGAATCTTCCACATATAAATCTCCGGTAGAAAGACCTTTTTTATCCAAAGGAATAATTGCAAATATATCAGAACAAGTAGGTGCTGATGCCCGGTAATTAATATTTCGTTCATTATTTTTTATGATTTCATTTATTGAATATATTTGCGATTGAGTCAGTATTCGTGGCGCAGTAGGTAATACAGTAGGTGTTGGCACGTAACTAACATCCCATTTATCCATGATTAATGTACCCGCGTTGATATCGTCCACTAAAAATTCAGTGTTTGCATCGAAATTTGTTCCCATAGGATTCGCCGAGGTACATCTAACTGGCAAATCCCTACTATAATACGTGGGAAGTTTTAATGTTTTCGATAATTCGGTGATTCCAATGAGACCATTATTAATGTGATTTTGATTCAAATCATCCAACACAATAATTAAATATTTGGGTCCGATTAGATTTATTATCGCAGGAGCCACGTTTCCTGATGCGGATACAGTTATATATGGCAAACGGTATCCCAGGGTCCAACCCAAAGTCTGATTTATCAAGTTTGTTTGTTTACAACTTTTGGATGAACAAGACAATTCATCTGTTGGATCAAAAAAAGTAATCACGGTTGTTTCGGTTATATCATATTCATTCGTTGTTGTTGGATCTGTATAAATTCCACCATACAAATTCAATGTGATTTTACCATTCGTTGAGTTATATGAAACCGCATCTCCTGTAAAATCAGTAAATCCCGCATTTGTAAAACTAGTGTTTAAAGCAGTTACAATAGTTGTTGTTGTATAATTACCTGGGTCTAAAGTAATCGGAACCGTTTTTTCAAATAAATTGGTTGCTGTATCCATAAAGGATATCCAAAAACAAGTATTACCGTTTGAGGTATCAATCGTATACCACGTATATGGCACTTGAAAAGAATAAGGTTTCAAAGAAAGCACATTTACCAAATGTTCTGACAAATCAAGTGTATAATCCGTTGAGGAATCATTCGGTCCAGACACTTGACGATATTGACTGTCTAAACTAATAATACGGGTTGTTACATTTGTAAGCGTAGGGTTTAACTTGTCTTGTGCCACTTCTACATTTTTAACATTTGCCACGCCTAATTGTTCGTGGTTCATCGGGACATGTGTATTATTATATATTTTACCATTTGTTCCACGTTCTGTTATTTTCTCTTTTTGTACCGGGTCAGTTTGAGGCAACACTTGTTGGTTTTCCCACCAAAGATCAGTTTGTTCAGTCGTTGGACGATAAGTTACTGGTTCATTTGAATTTTCCAATTCATCCACGTATTCAAGAAGCGCCTGTTTAATGTCTTGAAAAAAAAGAACCAATTTATTATTATTTTCTCTTTGAAATTTTAAAATCAATTCATCACACGCATCTGTAACTGATTCGCGATCTGGAGTGGGTGTATCTAAAGATATTATAGTTAATAATTCGGCAAGAGTATAATTATCCACATTTGTATCAAATTCGTTACTCATTACTATTAGTATATATTATACATTTATATTTATATATTTTTCCTGGTTTTACATTGTTTTCAAAACCCGTGAACGGTGCCTTTTTTTTAGTTCTCTTTTTTCGGTTCCTTTATTTCAGTACATGTAAAATGCTGTCGGAATATTTTTCTGATTTCCTCTTGGATGACTATGCTTCTACACATTTCGTGTTTCAATAGTTTTTCGGGGATTAATTTTATTCCACTCCCGCGTTTCATGTGAGTCTTTTCCTTGAACAAAATATAATCTAGGCATTCAACGAGTTCAATATTGAATTTTTCCAAGATGGCGCGGTCAATATGATAGTCGCCTTTGTATACATATCTATTATAGTTGTGACATTTGTATATATTATAATATTTATCTGCTCTTACTGCATTTTTGATTAAACCGATGCCTTCTATTTGATTCGTAGTGTTGTTCATTTCCACCACGAAAAGGATCGCATCATCTGTGATTTTCGGTGATATTCTGCGAGGGCAGCCGTAGATACAGCCATTAGAGGCGTTTATTTTCGCTCGGTAACTACAGTTTTCGTTCCATGTTTCATTATTAAAGCGACTTGTTGCTATTGGTATCATTCTTTTTGAGTTGTTGGTGAATTCAAAAAGAATTTTCAATTTTTATTTTTTATTACGATGTAAATAACATTTTGACAATTTCTTCTTCGAGACATTTATATCTGGTGTTTTTCAAAAATTCCTTCATTTTGGTAAAAGGTGTTATATTTGGATGATAAGTCTCCGAGCAGTATGTCACGCATTTATCTTGAAATAAATTCAATAATTTGGGGTTATTTCCAGAAATCATGGTTACATTTGGATGGATTGATAAACAAGGGAATCCATGGGTTGATTCTAAATTCCAAAAAACAATATGTGGTAATGTATAAGCTTTATTAATTGCCTTCTGACCAGCGTTTTCATATTTGCGTTTGATCACCTCATATACCGTGATGAAATCTTGGGTTTGGTTTTGCTCTTTTATAAACTTCATATTGGAAAATATAATAATATTCATTTCGGCAACCTGTTTTTCAGGCATCTTTATCTCTACAATAGTCTCTAATAATTTGTCTATTCCGTCATACAGATTAGAATATTCGTCTAAATACATTGGATTTTTACTTGCGTTGTCTTTATCATTGGGTCTGGTAATTTCTTTTACGGCGCTTATAAAATCGTCACAATGCTCCAAATTATGCCATCGGGATGTTTTTCCAAAAGTCATGATTTGTTTTCCAAAATATGTGTTTTTTTCCGCAACTCGGATTCCCAGTCCAAGCGCAAAATATAACGCATCATTTGTCAGCATAGATAATGACGTATCTACCATCGCAACCATGGGTCTTAATGGGATGTTTTGATTACCATTTTGTTTCCATAATGTGTTTAATAAGTTACATTCTGCCTGTTTTGTTGATTCGTGACAATTAATGATTTTTATAGCAGATTTTACGTATTCATTCAGTTGAATGTGCGGTGTTTTTTTCATGTCGGAGTCAAAAGATTCAATATACTTGATCATATTATCACGACAATACAAACGGTCTTTCGTGGTTTTTCGCATTATTTTTGAGTTTGAGTTTATTTTAGATTCAGATTTTTCGTTCGGCATATTCAAGAATGCTTTTCTCTGTTTGAATAATGTATATGATGTAATATTTGAGGGTTCTATTTGCGACCATTTATTATCACATTGTTTTATTTGGGTTGTATCTAACCGTTTATTCAAAGAAGATATTAATTTGCGATACTCCATTTCACATTTGTTTTTTGCGCGTTTTTGTTGTGAGGCATCGTCGTTTATACAAGTGGTCAAATACTCTTTAAAATACGAGTGTGCCATTTTTTTAAACAACCACGAAAATTTGGTTTGTTTTTCACGAGGGACCCATTTTGCGACTAAGGTTATTTTCTCGTTTTTTACGTCTTTAGCTAATTGTGAATTAGCTAGTTCAATGACATATTGAATCAGTGGATGATGAACGTCGTTTGTTTGTTCTTTACAATAATTACAAAAATATTTCATATCTTTCCATGAACCATATGGATGTTGTTGACTTTGTGGCAGTATCACGAATGATTTAAGTAGAAACTCGGCAAGTCGCGGATAAAACCCGTACCATACCAGTATTTGCATGTATGCCAGCATATATTCCCCTTTTCCATCAATAATGTCTCTAGTATAACCTACCAATTTGTAAAGCATGACGATTTGTTCCTGAAATTCATCGGGTAATAGTTTACCGTTTTCTAAACCATCTTGTAAATCTTTGATAATATTGTATAAAATATCTGCTAAATGAATGATTTCATATTCTTTACTGGTTCGCACTAATTGATAATTAAATTGTACAATTCTTTCTTTGGTATATTCCGACCAACCATATTCATCATGTCCGTTTTTTCCGATTTGTTTTGTGAAAATGCGATTTATTTGTGATGATGATGCGGATGTTAATTGTGTCGTCATTTGAAACATAGTTACTAATTATTAATTAAAACACTTTAAGTTGTTTCTTTTTTGTTTTATTGTTACTGATATATATTTTTTTGGTGGTTTGATGATTTGAACCACCAGTGGGCGTTGTTTTTTCATAAAAAAGTATAAAAAGAGTATTCAAATCTTGAAACATAGAAATTGTTTTTTTCAGAGGAATATTGTCAATGTTTTTTACTACTTCTAAAAAGTCACGGGGTACTACAGATTTCAAATAATGTTTTACATGAGTGGTTTCCAAGTCAATATTGTATTTCAAGAGAGATAAAATAGTATATCTTTTTTGGTCTTTGAAACTATTCTTTTTGATAATATGTATCAATTCTTCTCTTGACACCATGTTTTCTTGTTTTAAAATTAACATTTCTTCTTTTATGGTTTCTATATTATTTTCATTATCAACATACAAGGAGGTCACCTTGATTTCATTGACATCTTCATTATAAAAAGGTATATAATTTTGATCAGTTTTTTCAAATTCTTGTATCCAATTTGTGTCTAAATTTAATTCATTATTTTCTTCATATGGTTCTTCTTCGTAATTCATTTTTATGTAATGTATTATATTGATTCAGTAAAAAATATAATATATTCAAACCTATTTGTTTCTTTACAAATAATTATCATAATCATCGTCATTTTCGTCATAATAATCTTGTTCATCGGCACTTGATATTTCATCATTCATTTCATTTTCGTCCTGATAATATTTATAGTCATCTCTTGGCATCTCATACATATGATTGTAACAATCCTCACCATATAATTCGGTATATTTCTCTTTGTATATTTCCCATGAGGTCACCAATTGTCCTAATACATTACGCCAATTTGGCTCGTTGTTGGGTTTGGTCATATATTTTGGATGTATTTTATAATTTTCTATGTTTATTTTTCTATTTTTATCCATGGTTATATAAGTCCAACCTGGTTGCTTTTTTTCTTCTTCTACAACATTGTCATCAATAAGCGACGCCCCTTTATAATCCAGTGATTTCTTGGGTTCTTTTTCAAAAAGTTTTCCAGTATTACTGACCAAGTCTGGAAAATCATCTTGATTAAAATTTACAATAGGCTCACGCTTTTGTATAAAGGGGTCGTTTTGTTGTTGTGTTTTTTTGGTTGATGATGAAAAATTTTTAAATATGTTATTCATTTTCAAGTGAAAATAAGAATAGAGTATATGTTATATACTATAAAGAGAATCTATATAGTATTTTCGTGATTTCTTTAAATCGTTTTATAATATCTTTTGGTTATTCATTTAAAATTGATTCTGTTTTCTCTCTTTGTTGTAAAAAACAAAAAGGTAAAAACAAGAAAATGAATACAAAAAGTAAAAGTAAAAATCTAATTCGGGGACAGAGATATTTATTTTCCCAGAAAGCGCCCTACCATGATGATGAAAAATCTTTTAGAGCCAATTTCTTGAATTATTATGAACATTCAAATACATTGATTATAAATTCAAGTGAAACTGAAAGGTCACCTATGACACAAGTTAGTATTCCTTTTGATTGGATTACCAAAATTCAAAGTTTGGAAGATATATTGGGGAGAGAAAATGGCGGGGGTGTGGTTTTACCAAGCGACATCTTACTTGAAATTGATGGATATATATGAATTTATCCCGAAAACAATATAAAGACTATTCTTGATTAGTATTTGTCTCCATACAGCAAAGTTGCGTTGTTATCATAACTAACATATACATTTTTGTATAGCCATAAAATATTTTACCTATAAAATATTTACAGGAGACAGCAGTATTTCGGGTGTCGCATAATGGGGGTGTCTTTCGCATGATAGGGTGTCGCCAATAATGAAATAAAATAAAAAATAAAATGTTTTCGTAATATTTTATTTTTTACAATACAACCATAGTATATAATAATATTACTATGAATTGTAGGCATTTTTTTAGGAATTTTATAACTAGAAAATTGCCGGTGATAAATTTATCTATATCAACATCATGTTTACTACTTCAATGTAAAAGTCAATTTATGGATAAACCCCAGTTAAAGTCTCTTAATTAAATACTTATTTACAGCATTTAGGACACTCACATGTTTTTTTGTGACTACATTGTTTTCTTGATTTATTCGCCTTTTTTGATTTATTATGACGACGACTACGATTTTTTCTGGTCTTACCTTTTGGGACAACAACGGATGTTTTTTCTTCTTCTACGATGACTGCCTCTTCCACCATCATTTGTTTTTTTGATCCCTTTTTTGGTGATTTTTTTTCTACAGATGGACCACCTTTTTTATACATTTTTTTAGCATCAACCATTGCTTGCTTGTATTTGTAGTCTGGATTTTTGGCGCGGTTTTCTTTAAATACTCGTTGAACTAATGAAATCCAATTTTCTCCCATTATACAATAATGAAAGAAAATAATAAGAAAAATAATAAGAAAACAATAAAAGAAAAAATTGATTTTAAAATAAGGACTTTAAAATATTTTATATAATAACTATAACATTGTTTTCATGAATCTTGAATATATAAAGAATATACATATTGATTGCGAATTTACGCTTACGCGTTATTTATATGTCACAAAATATGTGAAATTATCATTAATTATTGCTTTATTGGAAAAAGACCTAGATAAAGCATTGTTTTGGACCTTTGAACTGTATTTCTCCGGTTTAGACCAAGAATTATTTGGTTTACTTTGGGTTATTTATTTTGGATTTTACGCATCTTTAAACCCTGAATTATTTGATTATTTATTGGAATCCTACACAAATTGGATAAAAAGCGAGGATTTTGATGAAAAATCAAAAATTGTATGCCTTATGGTAAATAATTTAATTATTCGTAATTATTCATTAGATGTCTTTATTTTGTCAAAATTAGCAAATACTCAAAATATTGATGTTACTGGTGTAGAATTAAAAACAGAACTAGAGAATAAAAATTTTATGGTGATTACTAAATATATGACGACTCGTACAAAATTCGGCGATTTACAACAAACTTATAAGGAAATTTTAGATTATTTCAAAAAAAAGAATAAAAATGATGAAATGGAAAAATTTCAAAAAATGATGAAAATTTCCAATGTAAATCCAAGTATTATACTATTATCACTGGTATTTACTTATTATAATAAAAAATTAAAAATAAAAATGAAGAAAAATGTGATTGTTGATTCTTTTGATGGTGATATAGATGAATATAAAACAATACAGGTTGACGATGATTTTCCTGCTTATAAAATATTACCACTTGCTTATGTATATGAAATTTTTGATGATAATAATTATATACATTTGTTTGATAACCGGAAAAACTTGATAAAACGTGAAGAAATTATTGATATATACCAATACAAATGGATATATTATGCGTCTTTCTCACCTGTTTGGTTTTATAGAATACAAAAATACAATGGAATTATTGATCATTCAACAAAAACAGTTACATTTCCTGATGAGGAATCATTACAAGAATTCCATTTGTTTTATGGCTATGAGCCAGACGAACAGCCTAGAGTCATACAAAATAAGAGTATTGGTTATTTTGCGAATTGCGAAGAAATGTATGAGGGTAAAACCTGGAAGACTTTTTATGACAAATATGGAAAGAATGGTTTATACGTTGTCGAATAAACATGGATATGATATTGAATAAAAAATATATTCTGAATATGCTGGCATAATATATTTTTTATTTTTATTTCATGATTTGACCTTAGTTTATATATAAATAATTTTTGCGTTGGAGTTGGTAATCACTGTTCCAATTTGAGTTGGTGATTTTGTTATGTCACTTATCTTTGAATAAATGATGGGTAGTTTTTTTTGTGACGCATATTTGGAATACTGCTTACATATACAGGCGCCTTGTTTGGCAATATAAGCGAGTTCCTTGTGATTATATTTTTCGGCATTGGGAATACTGGCAACCACATGGCACGATGGTAGATTATCTACGTGAAACCATAAATCAGTTTCATCTGACGCATCTATAATATCAAAATTTTCTTGAGCATTGGTGCCTATGGTATATATAATCGTATCATTAATTTTTGGAATATATACTTGTGTGGTTTTCATTTTGGAGTTAGTTTTAGGTTTTATTGATGTTATGCCGAGATTTGAATCAAAGTAATTCAATTTTTATTTTTGTAAATAAAAAATATTTTTAAATAAAAATTGAAAATAAATATGATTATTCTGTTTATTGTATAATAATAATATATTGAGAAAATGGTAAAAAACGTGAAAGGTGGTAGTGGTCATAAAGGTCAAGCTCGTAAATTTGTGGTTCCGTCTTCCTCCAAACAAGTCGTAAAAACTCGTGTTGCTTTGGAAGACGGGGAATTATATGCTCAAGTAACAAAAATGCTGGGTAATGGTATGTGTCATGTATTGTGTCAAGACAATAAGACGCGCTTATGTTTTATTCGTGGTAAATTTCGTGGTAGAGGAAAACGCGATAACATGATTAGCAATGGAAGATGGATATTGATTGGATTGCGAGATTATGAATCCGAAAAAGCCGGCGGAAAATTAGATAATTGTGACTTGTTGGATGTTTATTCTGACCAAGACAAAGAACGATTGAAATCCCAAGTTCAAACCGTAAATTGGGGTCAATTTATTTTGAATGACCGGGTAAATACAAATACAAATGACGGAGATACTATTGACGATGGATTTGATTTTACCGATGAAAAAGAGGATGAATACAAGAAAATTATGGAAATGGATCTTAACGCAAAGAAAATCAATTTGAAGATAGAAAAAGAAAAAGACGAGGATGACGAAGATATCGCGTTTGTGAATCACGATGATGAAATTAATATAGATGATATTTAGGTTCTCAATATGTTTTTGGTTAAAAAACAAAAATAAAAAACGGGTTAAACCTTTTTTATTTTCCTAATAAATAATAAATAATAAATATTATTTTGATACTGGATTCATTATCATAAAATAACGATTTTTATACGTTTTTTTGATTTTGTTTTCTATCATGCTTTCATCAAATCCTTCTTCTTGGCATAAATGTTGGGTTTTTTCTTTAATATACTCGGCGTTTATTTCTTGAAACTCCTTTACGCTGTCTGCCGGTTTCATTTTTATATTTGCGGAAATATTTCTTTTGATATGCTCATCCATCGCATATAATAAATCCTTGTCTAAATTGATATAGAAACCACGCTCGCTGGGTTCTTTCTTGACCGTACTCTTTTTGCGGAAATAATAACGCGCGCTTTTAAACATTTTATCCATAATGTCTCCCTGGTAATTCATATTTTCCAGTCGTTTGATTTCATTGTTCACTAAATCGCGATTGTTTTCCGTCCAAGCATTCCAAGCATCCTTGAAATCATGTCGGGAATCATATTGGTGTACTTTTGAAAATACATACATTTCATCAATAAATGATTGACTAAATTTAAAACGAAATATGGGTTGTTTATTTAAATTAGCACAGGTTGAGCCAATATCAAATGTATCGTCATGCTTGGATTCGGTATTAATTGTTGACGACAATAATTGATGGTCCTTTCCACCTGTATTACATATGGTTCCGATACAATCAGGAACCACAGTAAGAATAGGAGTAGCGTCAATAGGAATAATGGTTGTTGTTGTATCATTTGGCATTATCTTTTTATTTTATACGGTTGTTGTAGGGTTGTTTTTTTGTTTTATGTCTTTTTATAAATCAATTACTTTTATTTCAATTTTTTATTTTATTGGATTTTATTGGATTTTATTGGATTTTATTAGATTTTCGGTTTTTGGGGTTTTATTTGATTTATATTAAAAATTGAAATATAAATTAAATATTTGTTCTTTAGTATTAACAAATAAAATCATAAAATTATGATAAAAGAACTGGAAGATCTATTAAAAGAATTTGACATTGAACAAAAAGATTTTCAGGAGGTGTCGCATTATAAAGATGAAGACCAAAAATCAATTGTTTGCTATTTAAAAAAATTTGGTCCTCGGGAGAAAAAAGCATTTATTATCGCAAAACAACACTTAGGCACCTCTTTTCATATTCTGCGAAGCACTGGGTATAATGAGTGGAAAAAAAGTTAATATTTCTTCATGCGTCGCATCGTTTTCCTTTTATTTGTTTTATTTGTTTTATGAAAACGGGCAATACTTTTTTTGATTCTTTTTTTGATTTCTGACACTCTTTTTATCCCTCCACCTACTCGCGATACGGGTATATTTGATTGTCCCATTGCTTTTGCTACCGCAGCTTGTGCTTCTACCTGTTGTTTTTGTATCAAAGTATTTAAATATTCTGGTTTTAATTGATCTGGTGATGGTAATAAACTTAAAAACTTTTTTACAAAAACTCCATAAGAATCCGCTATTTTTGTAATAATTTCTAAATTCGCGCCAACGATTGCCTCACCGGATTTTACAGCATCATCAATGACTCTAACACCTTCTATTGCGGAACCAACACCTGGAATAGAACCGGATAAATCTAGCGCTAATTTAATTAATGCTTGTCCTAATAAACCCAAACCTTCAAATGTGATTTCTATGATTTGTGGTGTTACTTGTTTTATTACTGGCGTCGCAACATTTATTGCTATACCCGCATATACACCCGCTTTTTCTGACAATTCTCTTAAATTTTTTTGTGTTACTGGATCATTTGATAAATCACGTAATTCACTTATTTGTTTTGCTAAAAACTCTTTTATGCTAAAATTTGTTACTAAAGACATATCTATTTTTAATACTCTCGCAATCTCATTTTTTGTTGTTGTCACTACATATGTAACACCGGTTGATAAAATTTTTATTAGAGTTATAATTAAACCCACTAATCCCTCATGCTTTGATTTCGTTTTTTGTTTTAAATCACTTTCATAAACAACATCTGGTATTTTTTCATCCGGTGCGCCTCCCTTCATTTTCATGTATGTTTTCTTTGTTCTTTTCATATTTCTTTTTTTGATTGACATGTTATTTATATTATTTATATTATAAGTATATTTTTATTTTTTTGAACTTGGGGTAATCATTTTTTTAAAATCAGAAAAACTCATGCCATATCTCTTGTCTACCACCTTTTTATCCACCTTTTTCAAGAAACTAAAATTTATTAATTTTCCTTCACGAGAATAACGATTCGCATTTTCTTTAAGTATAAGTGGCTTATTATTTTCCTGAATATTCTTTTTTGATATTGAAACCGACTTATTATCCGTTGGAATACCAGATGATTTCAACGACGTATTTGTATTATATTTTTTCAACTTGGCAAATACATCTTTTTTCACAATCGTAGACGAATTCTTTTCATCAGGGTTTTGTTGTTGTTGTTCTAGTTGTTTCTTTTTTTCCTCTTCTTCTTGTTTCTTTTGTTCCAGTTTTTCCTGTGCTTCTTTGATTTCTTGTTCCATATCAACGTGTATTTGTTTACAATTGTTCATCACGACATATTTTCGTGAAATGACTTCTAAATATCTGTAGGGAATATTACTGTCTGAATAATATATAAAAGTTTCACGGGATTTGTCGTAATACATGATTACATTACCGAGTGGTGTATTTTCCATTAAAATCATATTTTTTAAACCTTCTATTTTTTCATCAGAACAAAAAACGGAATCGGTTTTTTTATAAATATCTAAATATTTATCCTCATATTTTTCAGGTATTTTTTCTGGTACTTGTTCAGGGATTTGTTTGGTTTCACCTTTTTCTAAATATAAAAATACAAATGACAACTTTTCATTTACAAAATTTATTATGTTTGTATTTGTGGTTTTGATATATTTATAAAAAGTTTCGGCATCTTCTTCCTTATAAAAATTTTGTATGAAAACATAATTAAATAATTCAACAAAATTCTCAAAATTTTGAAAGAATATTTTTTGTAAAAAATAATCATTTTCGATCGCCTTTTTAATGAAATATGCGGTTCCAAAGGAAAAAAATAGCGCAAAAATGTTTGACAATAACATATTGATTATTTAAATTTATATTTTTATATTTTTATTTTTATTTATATTTTATTTTATTTGGAGAAAGAGAGAGAAAGTGGGGGGATTGTCACTTCGCGGCGACGTTTCCAAGTTCCTCTTTTCTATATTCAAATAATGAATATACCTCCTCTGACAAATTTGCGCATTTTATTAAATCAAACGTTTTTCGTGTGTTATTTGGGTGTAGTCTCACCAAATACAAGTCACGCACCTTCTTATTGTATTTGCGTTCAATGATTGCCTTGTAGATATTTAGTTGGAGACTATAATGCCAATAATTGGTGTTGGGTAGATGATTTATACATTCCGTCGTCGCGTATTCGTTAAATCCAGTTACCTTGGATATTTCTTTACTGCGTTTCCAATCATATATTGAAATACTGTCGTCTTCTGGGTGGTAATAAATCATATCAATCGACCCGGAAAATTTAAGGTCTTCGTCGTAGACGCGTTTTTCGGTTCGATAAGGAATAAGGTCTGGAAATGCCTCGGCGAATTTCAAGAAATACCCCCATTCCTCGGATTGATTGGGTGGTGAAATATTTTTTGCGGTGTATTGTTCATGGTAATACTGTAATAAATCCGCGTGGGATACATATGTCTTGGTGTCTTGGGTTTCTACCGGATAATTCATAAAACATTCAATATCAAAATGAAGATTGGTTCCAAAGGACGAAACCGCCTCGCCGTTTTTCTTCCATTCGTTTTTTATTTGTTCCGGGGTCATACCCCAGTATTTATTGGTCGGATTCCAGTTTTTTCCGCTCATCATTTTTTTGATGACACTATCCGGATTAAAATGAGGGAAGTGGGTGTGGATCCATGTAGTAACCGACGTATATTTACTGTCTGGGTCAGTTATAATGGTATACTTGTGTGACGGCTCGTCAAATAATATGAGGTCGTCTTTTTCATCGTGAAATTTGTTTTTCAATGTTTCCAAGAGGACTGACATTTTTATATTTTATAGAGTTTATAAATCTTTGTCTGGGTGGTGTATGGTTTTGTTTTCTAATTAAATAAATCAATTTTTATTATGATGATTGATTTATTTACACGATAACTGTTTTGATTATGTATATGCGATTATTTATTCAATATGTACATTTCTACTTGTGGTGTTCCATTGTTTGTATAAAGTATTTTTATTCTTGTTGATTCAATAGTGATTCTACTGGTTACGTCTAATTTGCTATTATCTATATCATATAATATTAAAATTGTTTCACCTTTAAAATTGAAGTTTTGTGTGTTTCCGGTGGAATTTATAAAATAAAATACCGTTCCGTCATGAGATTGGGTGAAATTATCAACATATAGATTCCATGTAATGAAACCACTTGGAGATTTATTAATATAATTATTGTTTCGTTTTATCTCATAAATATCAACATTTGTTTCGTAATTTAATTCGGTCATAATATTATAACCAGTATTTTGTATCGTGCCATCCATAAAATGAAATCCCTCTATATTTGTTAGGTAATTACCACATAAATCAATATCACCCAGACTCACCAATTTTTCATTTAATTCTAATAAATGATTCATTTTCTTTGTCTGTTCTTTTAATTCCTTGATTTCTTGAATTGCTACACCGATTAAACCGGTATAATTTAAGGATTGATGACTCTCAGCGTCCTTGTCACCAGAAACTAAAAAGGGGAATTCTTCTTGAATCTCATGTGCTATAAAGCCTATATCTTGTTTATTTAATATTTTATTCACATAAGTCACGGGTCTTAAATTATTCACGTTATATTGACTTAAATCTATGTTTTGAACATTTTCTTTGACACGGTAATCTGATGTTGTATTGAATGAAGCTGCGTTTACTTGTGCTGTAAATGACGCACCTGCGGCATATATATTTCCTCCGGTAGTAAAACCGGCTGCGATTACTAGGTTTGCTGTTACATTTCCTCCGCTGGTAAAACCAGTTGCGCTTGTGGTGTTTGTGAATACTCCTGCTGACGCATATATATTTCCTCCGGTGGTAAAGCCATCAGCACCTACTGTGCTGGAAAAATATTTAGTTCCAGAAAATGTTTGACCGGACGTACTCATTAATCCTGGATTAGAATAATTTGCTGGAGTAAAATGTAAAAGTGTATCTCCTCCTACATATCCGCCATTACTATTAAATGTAGTTCCATCAAAAGCTCCAATACCATAATTACCAGGAGAACCTGTAGCACCAGTGCCACCCGTCGCACCAGTGCCACCCGTCGCGCCTGTAGCACCCGTCGCACCTGTAGCACCTGTCGCACCCGTCGCACCTGTAGCACCCGTCGCACCTGTAGCACCGGTTATACCTGTATTACCCGTCGCACCCGTCGCACCTGTAGCACCTGTCGCACCCGTCGCGCCTGTCGCTCCCGTAGCACCAGTTATACCTGTATTACCCGTCGCACCAGTCCCACCTGTCGCACCCGTCGCACCTGTAGCACCCGTCGCACCTGTAGCACCCGTCGCACCTGTAGCACCGGTTATACCTGTATTACCCGTTGCTCCAGTTCCACCCGTCGCACCTGTAGCACCCGTCGCGCCTGTAGCACCTGTAGCACCAGTTATACCTGTATTACCCGTCGCACCCGTCCTACCTGTAGCACCCGTAGCACCTGTAGCACCTGTAGCACCTGTATTACCCGTCGCGCCTGTAGCACCCGTCGCACCAGTTATACCTGTATTACCCGTCGCACCAGTCCCACCTGTCGCACCTGTAGCACCCGTCGCACCTGTAGCACCCGTCGCGCCTGTCGCTCCCGTAGCACCAGTTATACCTGTATTACCCGTCGCACCAGTCCCACCTGTCGCACCTGTAGCACCTGTCGCACCCGTCGCACCCGTCGCACCTGTAGCACCTGTCGCGCCAGTTATACCTGTATTACCCGTCGCACCAGTCCCACCCGTCGTTCCTGTAGCACCCGTCGCGCCTGTAGCACCTGTCGCGCCTGTAGCACCTGTCGCGCCAGTTATACCTGTATTACCCGTCGCGCCAGTTATACCTGTATTACCCGTCGCGCCTGTAGCACCCGTCGCACCTGTAGCACCTGTCGCTCCCGTCGCGCCTGTAGCACCAGTTATACCTGTATTACCCGTCGCACCAGTCCCACCTGTCGCGCCTGTAGCACCTGTCGCGCCTGTAGCACCTGTCGCGCCTGTAGCACCTGTCGCGCCAGTTATACCTGTATTACCCGTCGCGCCTGTAGCACCCGTCGCACCTGTCGCTCCTGTAGCACCCGTCGCGCCTGTAGCACCTGTAGCACCAGTTATACCTGTATTACCCGTTGCTCCAGTTACACCCGTAATACCAGTCGGACCAGTATTACCAGTTGTTCCGGTTCCTCCAGTTGCGCCAGTCGCTCCAGTTGCGCCCCTTGGACCAACTAATGCTACATCCGCATTTGCTACCCATGTCGAACCATAATTTGAAAAATTATAAAGTGTCAAGGTATAAATACCAAAACTAAAACTAGAACCAATTACTTCATAATATCCTACATTACTTGTCAGGTCACTTATTGTTATAAAAGTATTTGGTGTGATATATTTATTATTTGTGTTAAATGATGGGGCAAGCGTAAAATTGCCTGTAGATCCAGATGTTAAACTACCATCTGTTGCCATTCTTGATGTTATCAATGGACCAACTGGACCCGTCGCACCTGTTCCCCCCGTTGCCCCTGTTCCACCCGTATTACCTGTAGCACCAGTTCCGCCTGTAGCACCCGTCGCGCCTGTAGCACCTGTAGCACCAGTTATACCTGTATTACCCGTCGCACCCGTCCCACCTGTAGCACCCGTCGCACCTGTAGTACCAGTTACACCTGTCGCACCTGTCGCTCCTGTAGCACCAGTTATACCTGTATTACCCGTAGAACCCGTCGAACCAGTTTCACCTCTGCCAGTTGCTCCAGTCGCACCAGTTACACCTGTATTACCCGTTGCTCCAGTATGACCCGTTGAACCCGTCGAACCAGTTTCACCTCTGCCAGTTGCTCCAGTCGCACCAGTCGCACCAGTCGCACCAGTCGCACCAGTAGAACCCGTAGAACCTGTAGGACCCGTCGCACCAGTAATACCATTTGAACCCGTTCCACCTGTCGCGCCAGTTGTCCCCGTATAACCTCTTGGTCCAACTAAGGTAACGTACGCACCACTATTCCAACTTGCTGTAAAATTAGTAAAATTATACAGATTTAAATAATACGTATTCCCACTTAATGATACACCAACTACTTCAAGATAACCACTAGTGTTACCAGAAATAGTTATATAAGAATTTACTGGTATATATTTATTATTACTGTTGTATGCTGACGATAATTGATAATCAATACCGGTAGTTCCGCTATTCAAAGTTCCAGATGATGAAATAATAGTTGTAAGCAACGGACCAATTGGACCCGTTGCTCCTGTTCCACCCGTCGCGCCCGTAGAACCCGTAGAACCCGTGTCTCCTTTTGGTCCAACGAGTGCTATATCCGCATAATTATCCCATGTCGATGTAGTATTTCCTTCATTTTTAATGGTTATTTTATAATATGTATTTCCACTCGCGGTACTATAAGTTAAACCAGTCACTAAATAATAATATAAAGACGTATTTGGGGAATTCCCTTCTGTAATATGATCATTTATCACAACATATGTATTTATCGCAAAATAATTATTATTGTTGTTATTGGTTAATAAATCATATATTCCAGTAGCACCTGGAGCTAAACCATTTGGCTCACTTGATATTTGTGAAGTAACTAACGGACCAGGTAATCCGTTCCCTCCAGTCGCACCTGTCGCACCCGTCGCACCCGTCGCACCCGTCGCACCTGTCCCACCCGTCGCACCAGTTTCACCAGCACCCGTAGGACCCGTCACACCAGTCGGTCCGGTAGAACCAATTGGACCTACAATTGTTATATTTGCGTCATTACTCCAACTAGATGTTAATGAATTTGAAATATTTTGAATTGTAATATCATAATTTGTATTACCAAGATTGGAATATGCTGTCAAACCTGTTACTAAAAAATAATAAAGAGATGTATTACCTAATGTTATGTCGTTAATTACAGCATAACTATTTATTGTAAAATAATTATTATTACTATTATTATTTTGTAGACTATATTTTCCAGTTTGACCAGGTGATAATGAACCACTGGAAATTGTAGATGTCACTAATGGACCTGGTAATCCTTTCCCTCCAGTCGCACCAGTCGCACCGGTTGGTCCCGTTGTGCCACTTGCACCAGTTGCTCCAGTTGCTCCAGTTGCTCCGGTTTCTCCAATTGCTCCGGTTGATCCAGTGGCACCAGTGGCACCCGTTGATCCGGTTGATCCGGTTGTTCCAGTTGATCCAGTTGCCCCGGTCTCGCCTCCTCCTCCTCCACCACCGCCAGTACAAGCAGTGGTTTGGGTTGTTCCATCCATAAAAATAATACCGCCTACTTGTAATAAATAATTTCCACTTAGATCTATATCACTCGCGCATACTATTCTTGAATTATTTTGTCCTAATACATTTGTTATAGATTGAGTGTCATTGCTTGAATAATTATTTCTAACAATATTATTTGTAGCAGCATAGTTTAAGCCACCATATTTTCTAAATGACATTCTAATATATGTATAGTTATAATTTATTATTTTTATTTTTTTTTAACGTTTATTTTTTGGGTCCGTTTAATTATGTTAAGAAATACTAATGGGATACAATATCGAAATTTCTTTTAACATGACCAAACATTCTAACGTGTCTGAATTAAAAAAATATATTACTGATTATGCGATTGATTATAACTGTGACCATTATTATTATTTATACGAACATGAAAACGACTGTAAAATACCCCGAAATCACTGCATTATTGTAGTAAATTTTGGCGATAACGAATTATTTGATTGTTCCATTTTTTTAAAGCATATTAAACAAATGAAAGATATACATATTGAGTGTATTTATGAAGATGAAATCATGTGTAAATTAATATATGCGTCCCAATATTATTTGACAACCGTTGATAAAGACAAAGTGATTAAATACAACAAGTTCAAAAGAGAGCGAAGTTTGTCGGATAATGAAAAAATTGTTTTAGAACACGTTTCAAAAATTCCAAAAAAATGATTTCAGGATTTGGGGTTTGGGATTTGGGGAAATTTATAGATATTCATTTTTATTCAAAAAGGACATAAATATTTGTTTTATATTAATCTATTATTATGGACTTGAACATAAATACATGGAATATTACTCTTACACAAAATAATATTGATAATTATGATATTCATACTTTACTTCATTCTTATTTTATGCCAAGATATGACTCTATGACGTATTTACTAAATACAACTCAAGATAAATATAGCGTTATTGAAAAATTTGTATACGATACTGCGATGTTTCATTTACAAAGACTCGGTATTGAATATAACAAAGACGAACATTTAATTGAATTTTGGTTTAAACATATGTTTGAATCAACATGTCATGTGGATACTGATGAATATGAACGTCAATTTAATGATAATTTTAAATACGAAGAAAATGAGCCAATGTTTACATCTATAACATATTTTTCAAACTCTAATATTCCAACTATTATTTCAGATATTACTTCTGATGATTATTTGAATGACAATTATTCCGAAAAAAATAAAATATTTTTATCTTTCCCAAAATATTTAAAACAAATTACTTTTCGCGGTGGAAAATATTATCATGGAACATGTAAAGTATTTGAAAATGAAATATCATCTGAAAGAAAAATTTTGAGTATTATAATTTGGAATAAAAAAAAGGTGAAAGTTCCTTATTTTGATAATCATATATTTCAATATACGAATTATACAAAACACAAAATACAAATATATGATGTTACTATTGACAATGATACTCAATTATTAGATATTACAAAATTAGAAAATAATGCGAAATTTATTATTAATAATAATGAAAATCTTATTCATAAATCATTATTTGAAAAATTCATAGATAAAAAAAATGGACAACACGGTGATTTGTTTTATCGTTTTTCAAATATTCTCAATGAAAATAATTTTGAAAAATATGAAATTATTGAGTTGTCCAATAATAATGTATCTTTATTGGAGGGAATGAATATAAAAGAAAAATGTACGGAAAAAATAACTAATGGTGAAGAAAAAAACAAAAAAAATAATCAAGAAAATATTATAAAAAAAGATATCTTTACAAAACAACTAATGATTGAAAAATTATTTTTTGATCATGTTATATGTGATTGGATTATAAATAATACTCAAAAATATATTTTGAAAAAAAAAGTAGAATCATTGTCAAGTATAAATATTGATTCTTTGAAAAATGTTCAACCTTTTGTTATTTTTTCTTTAGAAAAATTGTTTAAAACAAAAATTGTAGATTTTTATAATTTAAATGATGAAAAACAAAATTTTATGATTAAAAATATTCATATTTTAAAAGTAGATAATAATAATCTAAAAATACAAAATTTTGATAATTATCATTTAACTATTAAAATAATATTGAATAATCATGTAAAATTAATTTTTAAAGACGGAACAAATATCATTTTGAATAAAGGTGATTTCATTATACATCATAAAGCAGATTTAATAGAAAATATAATTTTTAATAAATATAAGGATAATGATAAATTGTATATTTTAGTAGCTGACATTTTTTCATTATAATGATGTATAAATATTTCTACTAAAGATGATATAAAAACATTTTTTATATTATAATTATTATATAATTATATTATTTCATGTCGTCAAAATGTGATATCAATATAAAAGAAATCGGAACCAATAGTATATTTGTCATTGACGATGCTTTTGACTGCGAATTATGTGACAAATTAATTAAATATATTAATTCAACAAAATTAAAAAAACTTTCATTCAACGATAATAATAATGTACAGTGTTATAGTGTTGAATATATTGAAAAAAATAAAACACATACATTTGTTGTAGAAAGGATTAAAGAATTATTAAAATCCGCAAACGAAAAAAATAGCAGTATTAAAATAAAAGGTCAAACCTTGTTTGAATTGAGAAAAGTATATGGTGAAACCAGAATACATGAAGACGGAATTTTTAATGGCGATATTGTAGAAACGGAAAATAATGGTAAAACGAAAGTAATAAGATCTTTAACAATTGTCATTACTTTGAATGATGATTTTGAGGGTGGTATTTATAACTTTCCCAATCAAAATATTAGTATAAAACCAAAAAAAGGGACTGCTATTTTATTCCCACCCTATTATACTCATCTACACAGTGTTTCTGCGGTAGAAAGCGGTAAATTTAGGTATATATGTAGTTCTTGGGGATTAGATGATTTTATGATTAACGAAAATGATTTAAATTGTAATAATGATGTTTGTGACGATGGTGTTTGTGACGATGATTCGTGTTTTGAAAAAGAACCGTGGTCTTATAAAAATTTTTTTATTTCTCCCAAAAAAATTGAATGATAATATTTTATTTTTTGTATTTATAAGATAAAATATTATTTGTAACATATTATTTGTAACATGTATTTAATCAGTGTTTATCTTCATATGAATTATTATTTTATATATTATTTTTGTATCGGATGATAAAATTTTATTAACACTACATTCCACCATATTTGAATAGATAACCATATCTCCTTGATTTAATATAGTATTTAAACCATCATTAAAGATAAGTTGTCCTTCTTTAACACTATTTTCATCTAATAATGATAACATTATTTCTACTGTTATATCATTGGTATTTGAAGAATAAATTTTTAATCCGTTGTTTTTTGTATTGTTTTTATTATATTGAACTAATAAAATATCCTTTATTTCAATCTGGTTGTTTGTGTTGTTTGTATTATTTATATTGTATGATTCATTTACTTTATCACAAACTGCTTCCAACATTTTTCCTGTAAAACTTTTCATTTCACTATTTTCCATCATCAAAATATTTTTGTTTAAAACCGAAATTGATGATGATAAATTTGTATCATTTATTTTTGATATAACCATTTGTTTATTTTTTATTGCGGTATTTATTAACCATTCGCAAGTGTTTGGCGATAAAAATTTTATTATATGAAAACGCTGTAAAAAACGATTATGAATATTTAATTCATTGTGTATATTTTTATACATATTTTTTAAATTTATTTCACTTTTTGTAATTACATACCAGTTGTTTGATATATATTTATTATACAATTCAAGAATAGGTTCTATATCTTCATATGCGTATTTTTTTATATACAACAAATTATTAAACATTTTATAGTTCAAAAAATCATTGCTCCATATTCGTTGGTTACTCAGTTCAGTAATATCCGTTATTTTTGATTTTTCATTTTTTTCAATCGTTAGTTCATCATTATCTTTTTCTGTATCATTTTCATTCTTATGGTTACTATCATCATCCCATACATTAATTAATATTGCATTTATTGGATTCTCAATATTGGTGTCTTTAGGAATAATAAAACCATTACAACTCTTTCCATTGAAAACAACGTGAGTATTCTTTTTTGGAAAAATAACGTTTATTGTATCGCAATTTTTAAATTCCTTATATTTGTAATTGTCAATATCTATATCAGTCATTATAAATGGTAATTCACTATCTGTCAAAAATACTATACATGATAATATAGGATACTTGATTGTTTTTTCAGTATCATTTTTTTTTAAAATAGGATATATTTTGTTGTCGTGACTTTTTAATTTTCGTACCTCTATCATATTCGTTTCTGATTTTTCCTGTAAATTCAGTCTACATATATGATAATTTATTATATTTGAAATACATTTTTCACTTTCCTCGGCTTGAAATTCATTATCATTACATAACCAATAACTAATAGTATTCATATTTTGGTTTTGGTCTATAAATACTATTTATTATAAATAATATTTATATTGTTTACATAATTTACATTATTATTTTTATTTTTATTTTTGTTGTTTTTATTTTTGTTTTATTATCTCGTCGTTGATTTTTCATAAATCCAACCAGTGATTATATATTTATCACTTGAAATTGGCATTAATCCACTGTGCGGAAATATCCAACTTGCTGGAAATAATACAAGTTGACCTTTTTTTGGTTTTACTTTATAATTATCCCAAAACTGAGTCTCACCTCCCTCCTCCACATCATTCAAATAATAAATATAAGTAAGAACACGGTTTCTCTGTTGGGTTGACTCAAATGACGCATCATTATGAAATACATATCTTCCTTTATTTGATTTGTATTTTTGAACCATTATTGTTTCAAAAAATAAGCCATCGACATATAATTCTTTAAATGTATAATATTTAATACCATCACTTTGATTTGGTTGATTAATATCTAATACTTGTGAATTATATATTTGTGTATCTAATTTAGACGCATATAATTCAATATTATTTATTAGTTCTACGATTAATGTTTGTCTTATGCGTTCCCATTTTTTATTGTCAACTTCAATATCATAATCTATTGTATCTTTTATTTTTGGCTGTATACCTCCAAATGTTGAACCTGGACCTTTTTTTTCTTCTTCTTCAAATAAATTTATAATTTCATCACATAAATCTTTTGATAGAGAATATTCATTTATATATATATATCTATCCAAGCCATACGTCATTAATTATTAATTAATAATAATATATATTTTTAAGTATTTATATTTAAATTTTTTATAATTATTAATTATAAATGTCTTTTTACCAGGTTTCTAATCCTACAAATGGTCGTAGTAGTACTTTAGCTAGCGTGCTTAAACCCGCACCTACTAGTTTGCCGCCGAGTATCCAACAAAGTGCCGGTGGTGTGCCAGCAACAACTATTTCAAGTCAAGTTCAAACCCCAGCACCATTGGCGCCAAATCAACTTGAAGCTTCTAGAACTAATATCAGAATAAACAATGTAGATGTGGGCGCAACTTACTCTGCTTATTATACTGATTCTGGCGCTGCTGGTGCTACTACTATCCCAGTTGGACAATACACCGCATGCACACTTATTCTTTGTGGTGGCGGGGGAGGAGGAGGAGGTGGTGGAGGAGGCGGGTGGGCACTCCCAACCAACAGCCGAGAAGGTGGAGATGCCGGTGCTGGAGGAGCTGGTGGTCTTGCTATATATCAACGTATTTCTCTTACAGGCGTATCCAATATTAGTGTTACTGTGGGAGGAGGTGGAGCTGGTGGTAATGGGGGTCAAGGAAGAAACTCTCCTCAACGAACAGGTGGACAACCTGGGCAAACCGGGTTACCTGGGGGAGCCACTACAGTAACTATAGGTTCTTCTAACTATGTAGCAAATGGGGGTATCGACGGAAATGGCGGAGGTGGTGGACCAGGCAATAACCCTAGTGGACGGGGGGGTAGTGGAACAACTGGAGCCCCTGGAACTGTGGCTCCAGCGGGTTCAGGTATTCAACAGGCAACGTTTAATGCGCCTGGGACTTTTTCAGCTCCAACGTTTTCAATAGTAGTTGGTGGCGGAAACGCACCTGGAAGTTATGGACAAGGTGGTTCACCTGGTCAAGCAGGACGTGGAACAGGAGACGGTAATGCTGGAGGCGGTGGACAAAGTGGCTTTGCACGTATTTATTTTTATAATGATTAAAATATAATATATATTTCTATTTTGTATATCCATAATATTTAACTATTTTTATTTAAATTTTTTATATCTTTTCATTATAAAAGAGATTCATTATAATGAGTCTATATACTATTACCAATAACACAAATTCACGTACGAATACATTAGCTAACGCATTAGCTCCTGGCGCAGTGAGTGTTACCGGATATAAGCAGGGAGGCGTCGCTATTACTTCTACCTCACTTGTTAATTCGTCAATTGAATCTACTACTACTGGTTATAAATCTAGCGGTACAGATATCGGTAGTATATATTGCGTGAAATACAATGGTTATGCTGGACCTGCGAGTGGTTCTATTCCTGTTTCGAACTATTCAAAATGTACAATTGGTAAGTGGGGTGGAGGGGGGGGGGGGGGGGGGGGGTCAAGCTAGTCCAATACCTGCTCAACAATCGGGACAAGCAGGAGGAGACGGTGGTATAACTATTATAGAAAATATACCTCTTTCTTCTGTTACTACTATATCTTATAGTGTTGGAACAGGTGGAAGTGCTGGTCTAGGAAAACAAATTAATCCTCTTAGCCCTTCTTTTCAAAGAGCTTCAACATCTGGAGGAGCAGGTAATTCCACAAATGTTGTGGTGTCCTCTACTACCTATACAGCAAATGGAGGAGGTGGTGGACAAACACCACCAGTACAACCAACATTTACACCACCAGTAGGAACCATAACTCCAGCTACACAAACTGTTACAACTGCTACTTTGAACGGACCCCTTGCTTATCAGAGTACCCCAGATAGAGTTATTACAGTTTCAACAATTAATTATTGTCAAGGCGGTGCTGGTGGTAATGGTTCTCCGACTGTGAATGTTGGAAATAATGGACAAGCAGGAAGACCCGGTTATGTTCGTTTGTATTTTTATCCATAAATAGATATATATGATTGATGATAAAATATATATCTAAAAAAACTGGTTGAAAAATTTTGTTACGCCTTTTGCTTTGTTTTTATTATTTTTTTGCGACTTCTTATTATTTACTTTCTTTTTAGGGTTTTGTTTCGCTTTATTTGCTTTTCGCGTTTTATTTGTTGTGCCATGATGCGTCAAATGGTATGGAGTCATTAATTTTTTTCTTAAAGTAAATAAATCTTCCAATTCGTCGTAATTTCTTTTGGATTTAGATTTATTTAGAATATTTTGTTTAGGAAATGACGATTCTGATTCAAAAATAGGAAAATCGTGTGCTAATCTTTGGTCTAATGATTGATTTACTACTGGCATTTTTAATATATTTTCCAAATCATTCTTGTTTAGCTTGACTTGGTATTTATTTTTCTTGCCGTTTTTATTTATGTTTACATTCATTGTTCCTTGATTGTTTTTATAGTTTGTGTCCCATTGTATCTCATTGATTAATGGTTTTGAATTTAGCCCATCATTCGTTATGCTTTGTTGAAAACCTTTACTGTAAATGATTGCCATTTGTTGTTTTGTTGGTATATATTATATAAATATAATAATATTTTTATTTTTAGGGTTTATGGTTTAAAATTCAAAAATAAAATATTTCTTTTCATTATATCATGGATTTTATTCACATTGATGATAATATTGATGATCATATTCATAATGTTGATGATGATGATTCTGAACAGGTAGAAGATATTGGGTTCATTGAGAATAATAAACTTTATAATTCTAGGTTTCATGATGATACACAAAGACAAAATATACAAAATAAACGTGTTTATCCTAGTGCGCAAAAAATATTACCTGGTAATAGTTTTACGGATGATAATAAAAAAGTGAGTAAAAAGGTCACCTATGATGATATATTATCATCGCTAAATATGAAAGTTATCAATGGAAAACTACAAATTGTGCGAGGTGACGCCGAAGTTGTTCCACCACAGCAAAAAAAGCAAGTCATCAATAATCGTCAGAAATTTAATGAGAATGTAAATATGAATGCGTATTCAAAACAAAATGAGTTTTATAATAAGTTTTTACAGGCTCAGAAGCAGTCACAAGCGCAAGCACCTTTTGTTGTAGAGTCGTTAACACCCGAAGAAAAAAAACGTCTATTGATGATACAATACATAAAGCATCAACAAGAGCGACAGCATATATCGCGTGTAAAATCCAGAAAAATGAATTTTGTTTAGGACCAAGAACAATACTTGCGTCTAGACAATAGGGAATGATGGTTGTGCCGCAATACCACAAATACCGATGTCATTTGTGCTATCGCTTCTTTCAATCTTTACGTAACCCTCATCTCCCCAGGTGGTTGACCAAGAATTCTTGACTAACCAATAATCTACACCGTTTTCGGTGCCGTAGCCTACAATGAGGACGCCATGGTCCAACTCTGTGCCACAAGTTGAACTGGTAATGACACCACTTGAATAGGATTGGAATATTCTTTTATCCGCTTCAATGGCAATAGAAACCGGTCCAAAAGAAACCGCCTCCTTTAACGCTAATTGGTTGTTTGCTGGGACGTCCGCACAATCCTTGACGGTTACCTCTGAGTCACAAGTGGATTGACATGAACCGGATGATCCGGTAGACGCAGTGTAAGGATAATCGGATTCAACGCACATACCATTATCTATGGCGTATTGAAAAGCATTGTCCATGAGTCCACCATTACATCCCAAGTTGCCGTATCTCTTTGAGCAATCCACCAATTGTTCCTCAGATAAACTCACAAGATTTCCAGTATGGATTGACCACGCACCCTCCATGGCGCCGGTTGCCGAAAATGACCAACATGAACCACATTGTCCTTGGTCTTTTACTGGTGTGACGGCACCCAAAGTACGCCAGTCGATAGATGATGGGACCTTTATTTGTTGGTAACTATATTGGGAACATTTTGATTTTCCTCTTAGGGATGATGATGCGGAGCCAATGAAACCGCCACGGATAACGTCTTTTTCGAACTCTTGTGAAGTTAAATCAGTAAATTGATTGATACCCATGGTATAGTTTTCCTTTTTTTCTAAATTATGTTGAAAAATAGTTATTACGTTTTCCTTGAATATTTGAAAACGTTGTTGTAATTCGGTTTCGGAGGGGTATATTTTCTTGAAACGCGCTTGAAATGAAAGAAAAGATTTCCAGAAATCAATATTGTCGATATTTTCGTCAAGGGCTGACGAAAATACAATAGGACTAGAGGTCGTGGTCATTAGTAGAGAACCAAACAAAAAAAGTTGTAAAATAATCTGCATTATTTTGTATATAAGGTAAATATAATAATCTTTTTATTACCTTTTCATTTATCTTTTATTTTATTTCATGTGATGTGATTAGAAACTATAGGTAATTGTTTTCAAATCTGTTTGTAGTGAATTATACAAATGATTACGTATTTTTCCAATTGTAGTAGGAGACTTGAAATCTAGGCTTACTAATTTATTCAAGTTTCGTTGGTATTGGTCACTCAGACGATCACTACGTAATATCATTTCCTTATTTTTTTTATACCAATATGATAATGCTTGCTGGATTTTTGAATGAATAAATTTAAATAACGAGAGGAATTCTTCGGGGGTTTGTTTTTTCCAGGAATAGGTATCATTGTTTTCTTCCGTGGATGTTGATGTATATATGTAAATCGCGTGTTTTTTTTGAGCAAAACTAATAAAGGGTGGTCTTATTGATGGTGTCAAATTCTTTTTGATTACGATTTTCATAGTTTCCATAATATTTTCTAGATCAATAATATCATCTTCTGAAACCTTGAGGTCCCTTTTCCATTCCTCATAGGTTATTGTTGGAGTCGGAATAGGTGAGGTCGGTGAGTTCAACATGTTGATTACATTTATATTATTGACATTTATAGAAATGTATTGTTTAATATCTTGTAATTCGTTTTCCATATTTTTATTTTTCAAAACCAATTCTTGAACGATCTGGTATAAGACTTGTATTGAAATATTTGGCGGAGGTCTTTCTTCCTCCTCGCATTTTTCTTCGCGTATTTGTGAGGCTTTTGATTGCGCTTTTTGTTTATATATGATTTCGCACAATAATACGTGTCGTGAATAAGAGCTTTTTCTGGTGTATTCTTTGCTACAGTACAGGCAATTAAACATTGTCTTTGTTGTTCTTGTTGTGGTTTGGGTTGTTTTAAAATCTCAATAAACTATAATTATTATTCAATTTTATTTTTTAGTTTGGATAATAAAGAGAGAAATAATATCTTGATATAGTATATTATAAAGAATATGCCAATTGCTACTGATGATCAAACAACAACAAATTGTCGCTGGTGTAACAATAATATCAGTTATAATGATCCAGCATCTCAATATCAGACTTTAAAAATTATTCAAAATACAGTAAGAGTGCCTGCCTCATTATACATGAATGATTTAGCAGCCTTGAATGTATATCAAAAACCGGGAGAAGAATATGGAGTGAATTGGAATCAAATGAGTGACCGTCGTGTGCGCCACGTTCAGCCAACGACTGTTGCCGGGGGCAGTTTTTATCATGCCAGTAGCACTCGGTCTACGATTACTAGATGTAGACCTGGCGCTGGGTGCCCTGGTGGTTCAGGAGTGGATATTAAACATAATTCCTATGATCGTTATTTGAATCGTATTAAGGGAAAAGGACCGGTTCGTCGCGGCGTTATTCCGCCTGATTTTGGAAAACCTATTGTATTTAATCCAGCGTTCCCTATTTATGGTGGAAAAACTACCAAGACAAGTATTGTATCTGGTGGCGGATATCAAGGAAAGTGTATTTGTGGTGATCAAAATGATGTTATTTATGATACATTAGCTGATCCACAAAGATATCAATATTATTACGAATTTGACGTTGGTACCTATGTTTATGCCACAAATGCGGATGGTTATTATGTTAAGGCGCTTGTTGTTGAAAAAATAGGAACAAATTATATAGTTCAATATGACGACGGCACTGTGGCTGAAAGAAATATAAGCGATTTATTGGTTTATTATCCTTGTAATAGTGAGACGTGTTAATTGTGAATGTGGGTGTGGGTGTGGATGTGGCGTTTTCTCTCTTTGTATCTTTTTTATAAAACAAAAATGATAAAAAATATCAACATAAAAATAAAATAAACAAAAAATATATTCTATAAAAATTAATTTATTATTTATATAATATAATGCCAGTTAAATTAAATATGGTTTTACATAACGGGTCTGTTCCTCGTGTTTCCTATTCCCAAATCGTTTCCAAATCGGCTTCCACTGTGAATTCTACGATGAGTTCCTTAAATTCAAATATGATTCAACGTGTTCATACCGCAACGGCTGGATGTAGTGCGTGTGGAAAGAAATAACATGGTTTATGGTTCTAGGGATTAGGGATTACTTTGTCCCGTCCAGAGATTATTATATTTGTCTATATAAATGGGTTCTTGCTCTGTTCCTCCTGTTGGACGTGCTAATAATTTAAGTAGTTTTGGATATTTTGTTCCAGTGACAATCGGAAGATTAAATAATTGTAACAATACATTATGCTATACCTATAATCACAATTATATTTATCAACCACATAGTGGTTATGGAAAGGTGGGGACCACCGCTGCCGCATATTTAGCAAGTCGTAAAAGATTATAATCTTGATTTGTATAGCAAACAATAAAATAATAAATCGTGTATTTTATTGTTATTTGGGTAATATATTTGGTATTTGAAATTTTGGAATACGCGAATATAATGATTGTGCCGGTGAAACTATGTGTTTGCCGAATGATTGACTTACTGATTGACCTATTGATTTACCTGTTGATGTTACTATATTTCCTGTTATGTGTAATAACAAACGAGGAATACAATCCCCAAATTTTCCTAGTAATTTTACAAGTTCTGTAACATTTATAGTTGAACTGTCTATTTTCAATGATTCAAAATAATTTGATAGTAATTTACGAACCATTGTATTATTTTTTATGTTTATTTTTTTTATATTATTGATGACACATTTTATATCTGATAAATTGTTTTGAAATACAACTTTATTATTGTTAATAAAATTTGATACCGCCGTAGTAACACTTGGTATAGTTAATAAATATAATATTAATATTAATAAATTTATTTCGTTTTTCTTATCATCATCAACTGTATTAAAATTTTCGTCCATTTTTTGAAGTATCATATTTTGTAAATTATCAAATAAAATTTCAAATGAATCCGCATCATCATCCAGAAATTTTGGGTTATCAAAACAATTATAAATTATAGTTAATAAACTATTGAAAATATATGGATTATAATCAAGTAATAACCATTGTATTAAATCATCTATGAATTTACGAAATTCCGCATTATTTGAAAAATTAAAAGACTCTGAAATATTATCATTATTTATACTGATACTGTGTATAAATGTTTTATTTTTGTCAAATACTTTTGTTTTAAAATCTGGTCTATTTAATAATTCAATCAAATATTCAAATATTGTATCATAAGTTATACCCAAGGATATTTCAGGCTTTCCACCTGTCATCCTTTTATTTCTTCTTGATTTTGTTCTGTTTGTTTTCGTTTTCGTTGATTTTGTTCTTGATTTTGTTCTTGATTTTTTTTTTGACATTGATTTAGATTTTCTTAATTGTTTCATTATATAATATAATTATATAATTATATTTTTATTGTATGTAATATGTGTAATACTACAAGTATTTTATTATTCTAATATATTATATATTACATGAATTTCGACTTGAACTTGAATAATTACAAAAAAGAAGAATTAGAAGATATTTTTGATTTACCCGTAAATTATGACTCGTCTACCCTTGATATGAAAGAAAGTAAATTAAGAGAAAATATATATGCGGACTTTACATTGAATCAACAAGTGAGAAATAAAACGATTGCCTTTTTACAAGAAGCGAAAAAATTACTTTTAACCGACTTGAAAAGCACCGTATTCAGCAAAATTTCCGCGGCGAATATTTACAATACTGACATGAGCTTGAAACCAGTGAAAGTTATTGAAGAGAACGGCGCAAATATGGTCATTAATCGTCCTAATACGGCATTTGCCCAATCGTTTCCGAGTGAATTTTATGAAGGGATTATTAACCCGCTCAAGAAAAGATCATTAAGACAATATTTGAATATTGACACTCGGTTTCGCGATAATTATTACGGGTCGCTTTCTACTGATTTTCATTTTGATTTGCCTATTAAATTTTCCAGTGTTGCTACCATGCAGCTGACCGCGTTTGAAATTCCCAAGACTTATTACTATATATCTAACAAAACGGGGAACAACTTTTTTACGATTGGAATTGAAAGTAGTACTGATTCGGCGCAGGAAGTCGTCTATGTTCCGGATGGTAATTATACTCCTGAAACAATGGTTGCGTATTTGAATCATTATGTCAGCGGGGCGGATGGGCAGTTGTCTACTTTGGACAAGTATCAAGATTTAGTATTTAGTTTGAATACGGGGGGAAGTGGGTCTGGGACGGGACAGTTGGTCGTTGGTATTGCCGATGGGGTGACATTATTTGATTTTTCTTTGGAGTTTAACACCAATAATACCGGGGGCGAGGATGTAAGTACGCCATTGCCTTTGAAATTGGGATGGATACTGGGATTTAGAAATGGTAAATATATTGGTAGTCCCAATTATGTTGGTGAGGCGCCGATGGATTTGAATGGGATCAAGTACATGTATTTGGTGGTGGATGATTACAACAACAATGTCAATAATAGTTTTTACAGTGCTTTTAATTCATCCATTTTAAATAAAAATATTTTAGCACGGATTTCATTACAAACTGGGACAGGGTTTTTAGATGTAAATAGTCAGAATAATTTAATGCTTACCACTACGGCGCGTCAGTATTTTGGTCCAGTGGATATACAAAAGTTGAGGATCCAGTTGTTGGATGAATATGGTCGGGTCATTGATTTGAATAATACGGATTATTCTTTTTGTTTAACCTTACAATCTTTGTATGATTTATAATTGTACGATTTATAATTGTACGATTTATAATTTTTGTTGTCTGGATTTTGAAGGTATTCGGGTGAGTGGGTGATAATTATTATCTTTATTATTTATATATGTCGTCATGTATAAATAATGAAAAAGCAAAATCTTGTTTTGGAAATGGGGTGTCATCCTATGCTAGCGATTATATTACAAACAAACGCAAAAAGTGTGTGAAAAAATGTGTGGATCGACGAAAGGAGGTAAATACTGCTGACCTAAGGTATGGAATAGTTACTACTAAAGATTATGATGGGATTAACGTTGTTTGTAAAGTAGCTCCTAAAGTGGGAGGCGAATTTGTTTGCGATGCGCCGACGACTATTGATATTGATACTGCGTCGACTCCTTTTTACAGTTATTATAATATTCCTGTAAATTATTAAACGGCGAATTATTACCCGGTAAATTATTACACGAAATAAGACAATATGTAACCTATCAAAACACCGGCGAATAAAAGAAACGCGTTGGTGGTTGTCAAATATGGATGTTGACCTGGAGATTTGGAGTTTGAACCTCCACTAAAAAACATATTGTCACGATTGATTTTGTGTTCTCTTTCTGCGGTGTGTCTTGCGTGTTCTCTCAATGTTTTTCTTGTTGACATCATCATTAAAGCTGCTATGATTAACGCAACTATTACTGAAACCGCTATAGCAATTATATCACTTTGTCTTACTTGAGTTGACATACTTGGATAGGATAATTATATTATATAAGAACAAAATTAATTTTCTTTCTTATATAACTTTATTTTTACACAATTTTTGATGTTACATAACCCACTAAAACACCGGCTAATAAAAGATATATGCCGGTTGTGGTTATTGTTTTTGATGATTTTTTATTTCGTTTACCGCCTTGTTGTTGTTGTTGTTGTTGTAATGGTGAGTACGTAGTAGGAGTAGAAGTAGTGGTTGATGTAGATGAAAAATCACTTTTAATATATCCCGTTCCCATTAAACCAAGTACTACTGCTCCAATGATTAGTATTGCTATGAATATCCACATTGTTGATGATAATTTTGCCATATCTATATATATTTTACAAAGAAAAAAATACATTTTGATTTTGATTTTGATTTTGATTTTGATTTTGATTTTGTTTTTGATTTTGATTTTGATTTTGTTTTTATTCAAAATGTATTTTCTAAATATAATTATTTTGAGATTATCGTATTTTAAGATGACCTTATTTTGTTATAAAAGTAAATAGATACAGTTGTTAACGCACAAATTGTTAAACCTGAAAATATGTTTTTAGAAATATTTTCCTTGTAGCCATGGATTTTATGATTGCTATGGTCTGAAGGTAGATCCATATCTAATATAAAATGTTCATCATGGTCATCTTCCTGGATTTGGGGTAAATAATTCACATTTTTTTGTTGGGTTGTTTCATAAGAATAAGAGAGATTTGCTAAATGCGGTGAGTTTTGGTTGTTGTTATTATTTTTTTTCGGAAAAATGTGTTTCGGTGGGGTTGAAGTATCGATTTCTACATAAAATCCCCAGTCTTCATCTGTTTCGTTTTTTACATAGGGAATCGCGTTTTTTATTACTTTTCGGGTTTGTTTATCATTATGATATAAATAATGATTATGATAATTATCGTTATAATTATCATGATAATCTTCATGAAAATATTCATCATTCATAAAATCATCGTTGTTTTGAAATATCATTTGTAGCATTTTTGATTTTAATTATTTGGTGTACTATTAATAAATAGTAATATTTAATTTATTTTTATTTCAATTTTATTTTTAGTTTTTCATTTTTGTTGTAACATACGTTTTGCCTTTTGGGCGACTCGGTTGTGTTTTGTTTGGCGTGCTCTAACATACGCAGCATATACTCCCTTTCGGGAAACTTTACACGTATTCTTTTTACATATAGGGAATGATTTTTTGCTTTTTGGTCCTAAAAAACATTTGGACCCGCATTTTTTACGCATCACTGTTCGCTGATGGTAATTGGGTTTTTCGTTTTTCCATCCTCTCCAAGGCACATTTTTACGAGTTTGGGTCATATATAATATATTGCTAGATTATAAAAATAAATATCAAAATAAAAATATATTTCTAATGTATCTATGGATCAAGGCAATGATGTATCCATTCAAGAAGTAAAAATTGATATTATGGATATTGATGAGGATAATTGTGACAATTGTGATAATATGATGATCAAAAAAAATGTATTTCAACTTTTGAAGAAGAAAAAGAGGAATTCGGGTGAAGAAGCGATGAAAAGTTTTGAAGACGGGGGCAGCAGTAGTGGCGACGATAATTATTTTGGGGAAAATACCAGTGATTTAAGTGATACGTATAGTGAAGACGATATGAATTCCATAGATGATAAACACATGGTGGGGGCTGGTGTAAAAAATCGGATTATTTACAAGAAATTAAATTATCATCAAGTAGAGCGCAGTATTGATAAATATTATTCGGATATTAATCATAAATATTCGTCGGCGTTGGATATATTAGCCAGTTATTTGAAGGGTCATAAAATTATTTACATGGAGGCAAAGTCGTATTCGGAACAAAAGTTGAATATGCTTATGATGCCGGCGATTTTACTATCTACCGCCGCGACGGTCTTGGCATCGGTGGTACAAGGATTTGGCTGGGGATCTATATTGATATCGTCGGTGAATGCTGTTATTGCTTTTTTGTTGGCGATTGTGAATTATTTGAAATTGGACGCGGCGTCCGAGGCGCACAAAATATCGTCTCATCAATATGATAAATTACAGTCCACGGTTGAATTCACATCGGGGTCCATATTGTTGTTTAGGGATTTTTCTATTGGTGTTTCACCCGGAGGAGGAGAGGGAGGTTCTGGGGATCAAGAAAATGCGTTGGTTAAGCATAATCACGATACGAATTTGAAAAAGGAATTGGAACAAGAAATGATGAAAAAACTTACAGACGTGGAGAAGAAAATTGCGGAAATCAAAGAAACGAATCAGTTTTTGATTCCCCAGGCGATCCGTATGCGTTACCCGGTTATTTATGGGACGAATATTTTTTCCATCATCAAAAAAATAGATGATCATAGAAAAAAGACGATTACGAATTTGAAGAATGTCAAGAATGAAATCCGGTATATCAATGCGGTATCCAAGACGAACAAGCACATGTTGACTGATGATTATCGGGGACAGTTGGTGAAATTGTTTAATTTGAAAAAGGATTTGGTCAAGGAAATACTACTTTTAAAGTCGGCTTTTTCCATCATTGATCAAATGTTTCAACAGGAAATATTGAATGCGGAAATTATAAAGAACCGCTGGATTTGGGGGTATATTTTTCATTATAAAAAACTGGTGAGTCCACTTGAATTGAATCCTTTTATTGCGAATTTGATGGACCCGTTCAGGGAAAAAATAGAATAGTCTTGTGGGTGGGTTAGAAACCAATGAATTGGTATAATATTGATATGATGGTTCTATTGAAATGGGCTGGGTTTTGATTTGGAATTGGATTTGGAGGACGTTGTGGCGCCGGTGGAGGATTCACTGGGACAAGTATCTCTCTATAAATATTTCTATTATTATCAATGACTATTTGTAATTTAAGTTCTTCTTGTTGTTGGTTACAATACTTGGTTTGTATTTGTTTACATAAAACGGGGTTAGGTATTTCCAATGATTTCATGGGGTCCCGACAATAAGCGCAAACTGGCTGAATGTTGATGTTACTGTTGAGACTTTTGAAATATTTTTGAATACAATCATTACAAAATGTATGATTACAATTTGTGATGATTTGGTTGGTGGAGGTGATTTCATCAAGGCAAATGGGGCAGTCTTTTTTTTGTGTTTGGTTTTGTGTTTGGGTTTGTGTTTGGTTTTGTGTTTGGGTTGTTGGGGGTTTGATTGTGATGTCGAATTTTCTTTGCGGTGGGCGGAATTCATACATACGATTCAATAAAAGTTCTTCAAGTTGAAACGAATTGGAGATTAGGTTGGTTTTTAAATATTCGTCTCCATATGTTTTATAATTTTCATCACTTATTTCATCGAATTTTTGTTTTAATTCATCATTTGAATATGAATAAACTTTGTCTTGATAATAATTTACACGCAAATAATGTACGTATGTATTTTTGTCATCATTTATAGTTAATTTTTTCAAGTTTTTTTTATAAATTAATATTTTTAATTCATCATAGGACAACAGATTCAATAATTCTTTAACACATAAACTGATCTCATAATGTGAAACGAGGGTTTTAAATAAAACTGTTATAAATATGAACTTTTCCAACATTGTTTTATCAAGTATTTCAATAGACGGGTCTTTACATTTGTTTATGTTGTGACCAACATGGTGGCAATATGCGCATTTTGGAGGGTTTTTTGATTTTGACATGTTTTGTTTGTGGTTTTTGACAATATAATTGATTTAAAACGAAATTCAATTTTATTTTTTTGACTTTAGATTTTAGATTTTAGATTTTACACCTTTTTACTCACTAATTATGCGAAACCTAAAAAATTACGCCCAATTTTACTTGTTCCAAACATACCGCATCCCGAAGCTATTTGTAGATAAAATAGATTACTTTTTTTTGTACAACATACCAAGTATACCGATAAAATAATAAAAAGTATAAAAAACATCCAAAAGAAACGAGATAACGTATCCATTGTAAATATATATAGTAAGATAAAAAATATAGGTGGTAAAATATTTTTATTTTTATTTTTATTTTTAAATATTTACAGGTAGGTATCCTATATTTACGCGCGGGTGTATGCGTGGGTCTAGGAATATGCTTTATTTATTATATATTTTATTTTATATTTTATATTTTATTTTATATTTTATGCGTATTTAGTATAAATGGAAAATCAATCATCAAAAATTGTCCGAAAATCTATTGTAGAAAACGTAAAAGATTTTACTGCTGACCAAGACAATATTCAAAAAATAAATGTCACTATTTCAGTTGCGTTAGAATTATATCGCGTTTTAGTATCTTCCCTCTTGATTTTATTTGTTCCTCAAGATTGTGGTGGTGGTAATTTATGTACCATGACTGAAAATATGAATTCTGATTCCAATTTATATACCACTGGACTTTTCTTTAACTTTGCTACATTATTTTTATTTATTGCCATGTATTATTTTGAGGTAAAACGCGAAAATAAATTGATTACCTATCTTGATGTGAATAAAACGATTGCTACAGATAATGAATCGGTTGGTAAAGAATTGGAACATTTACCGGTGGAAAAACGCAACAATATTTTATTATTTGATAAATATTATCAAAAAATGGCATATGGGGCAATGGGAATATTCGTAATCAATTCGGTTATTAGTGGGGTAGTTGTATATAATTATTCACTCGGTAATCAAACCACTACTACTATTATAACGAATATATTATTTATGGTATCTAAATTGGGAGACGTATATGTCACGGTAAATACCGAACAAAATATATTTTACTCTGCTTATTTGAAAGGTAAAATACAATATAATGGAGTAGATCCAGATAAATTCAACAACTTGAAAAATCAGGTTCAAATGGTAGATATACATATAGAAAGCCCTACGCCGCTGGATCCAGTTACAGAAGTAACAAATGAGAATTTGAAATGAATAAAAGTATAAAGCAACAGCAGCTATAAATTAAATTAAAAATTGATTGTTTTTATTTCTTTGTTATAAATGTTAAAAGAATTATAAAAAGAGACAAAAAGAAACAAAATGACAACAAATAATCATATAAACCATAATGATGGTCCTAATTTATGTATTCCACGAGTGAATACATGCGTTACGAAAGACCTCGTTTTTGAAATCATAAATAAATATTCTTTTGGATGTATAGAAAAAATTGATGTCATCAAAAAAAAGGGCTCGTGTAAAAAGAATGATTACTCCAATATGGTCTTTATATATTTTAATGGATGGTATGATAATGCCCTGGCAAATAGTGTGAAAGAACGGCTCATGTCTGGTAAAGATATTAAAATAATCTATGACGAACCATGGTATTGGAAAATATCGGCGATCAAAGTTTAGGCGATATTAGTTACGAAAATGTAAGTAATGTAATGTATATTTTTATTTTTTTGTTTTTTTGTTTTTTGTTTTTTGGTTTTAATATCTTCATTTATCATATAAATGTCTATTCAAGCATTCAAAAAAAAGGGGGTTATTCGTTATGGATCAAATGTATCGGGAAAACGACCTGGAGGTGTGTGGCTAAATCAAGGACCTTTTGGAAAAAATGACGGGACTTTGGTCATTGGCGCATCTGGTCCAGAGGGGTTTTCTTTAAATGGTGGTAGAAGAAACGTCGGATATGTCGGTCAAAGTATGGCAATGTCTAGAAATGGCACTCCTTTTAGGGGACAATTTCCCTATGGTTCCGGTGGTTGTTGCGGTACATATAAACGCGCTGAGCCAGTTTATAATGCGAGTCGCGCGATTGTTTTAGGCGATCAATATCAATATATTAAACCATCGGTTCTCTCTACAAAGGGTATGTTGGAAAAGAAATACAAATGGATCAACAATGGACAATATCCGAATGTTTGGGTACAACCTGTCTATGGCAATAGTAATTTATCGGATAACGCAAGTCAATGGTTATATATTCAGACCAAAGCCGCTGCGAATATCTGTGTCAATGATACGAATAAAGAGGCGCTTTATGTTGGGTATCGGGTTAGAGGTGGTCCAAACGGTTGCTCCACATCGTCTGCGAAATACGTGTATAAAATACAGGAGTCAAATGCTGGTTATACCAAGACATTACATATTCCACAGACGGCGAGTCAATACACTTTACAGGTACAGCGCAAATGTGCGAATCCTGTTGGTGCGTTAAAACCTTTCCCTTTTGCGGTGAATGGCGGGTCGTCGAACTCAAAGACGCCTTATGCGCCACCTCCGGTTCAGATTGTGAATTATAGTACGCCACCAGAATGGTATACTGGGGTGAAAGAATAAGGTTTTGTGGGTGGGTATGGGTTTTTGAAAATGTAATTTTTATATAATATGTGACAATCATTTATTATATAAAGATTTGATTTTGATTTGATTTTGATTTGATTTTGATTTGATTTTTTATTTTCGTCTGGTTCTTCTCTCATGATGTTTTATACTCTTCTTTCCATTCTTCTTTCCACTCTTCTTTCCACTTTTTCTTTTGTGGTGACGACCGTCATGTCTTCTTGTTTTTCTACCACCCATTCCCATAAAAGGCGCACGCGCTAATCCACTTGCGAGCGTTCCTAATCCTTGTCCTACTCCCGATAAACCACGCGCGGTTCCTCTTGCGGCTACACCAGCAGCATTTGAACCCATACGTGCTGCTGAACTCGCCGCATCCATACTCATGCTTGCTGCTTTTGTTCCCATACTTTTCGCACTACTTGCCGCACTACGCGCAGCATCTCTCGCCTTTTCATAATAACTTCTTTTATCACAAGGACAACACTCCTCTGGCTTTGTTGTGGTGGTTGATTCTAAAACTGTTGTTTCTGTTTTTTGGGTTTGTTCTGGAGGAATAATTGTTGGTTGGGTTTGTTCTGGAGGAATATTCATATCCATATCACTCATTATATATTATAAACGCAGATTAAATTATTTTATTGGGTATTATTGATTATTATTTTTACTAAATAATTTTCACTTGTTTCATTTTTATTTATATATTTATATATTTTATATGACTCGTTCTATTCAAAAAGATATAAATATATTTATTCCTCCTAACAATACATCATTTGTAACGACTGTCTCAGTTTTTGTCGTTGTTTTAATCATTCTATTCTTGAAACCTGAATTGTTTTTTATGGCATTTAAAACCTTTTTAGGAAATGTTGTTTTATTATTTATTATTTTAGGCGTATCCTATATTCATTTTAAATACGCAATTGCTTTGGCACTCTTTTTTATTATTTTATCCAGAGTCGCTTGGACATCGTCTTCTTTGAAAGAAGGATTTGCGGAGAAGAAGAATACTTGGTCCAAAGAACTAGTAGATAAATTTCTTAAATTTCAAAAGGTATTGAATCCAAATGTGGTTTATGATATGAAGGTCGTTCAACAACAAGCATCCCCCGATGAGGTGGAATATTTATTTATGAATAATAAATGGCCTTGGACGAAAGAAGTCATGGATCTATATAAACAGGCGGTGGCGGAAAATTCGTTTGTTAAAGTGGACCCTGGAATTGCCATGATTGACGCGCAACGAATATATAATCAAATGGCAATGAAACAAATATTGTCCTTTGGAACCAAAGAGGGGACATTTTTATTAAATGGTGTTGTTATTGGGCACAATCAAAAAATGCCTAGTAATGTGAATGATCTTGTTCGGTGTGGTACTGATCCAAAGACTGGGGGGTCTGTCGTGGAAAAAGTGGTATATAATGGGTATGATTCTATTAGTGGCGCGATGAATAAAACGGTGACGAATGTGGAGTTTGGAGATATACCGGGGTTGGTCAATGGGTTTCAATTTTTGAACGGACCTTGTAATCCTTGTGCGCCGCTGGATAATCCGCCATCATACTCTTGTCCTTTTTCTTTGAACACTGGTAATGGTGCGGAGGTGAGCCCTATATGGAAACTTTTATGGTATCCTGGAGGGGTAGTGCCAAATAATAAAACAATGAATGAAACATCCAGTAAAACTGGTAGTGCCGATGGTAATGGTAATGGTAATGGTAATGGTAATGGTAATGGCAGTGATAATGATAGTGAAAAATTTCCTATTCTTAAACAATTAAAAAATGAACTTAACAATACTGATTTTATTCGTATGATTAAGGGTAGTGACGGAAATGAAAAATCAACTACTACTACAAAATAGATTATCAATGAAAAAAATACAACGAATGGTAAGAATAAAAAATAGAAAAGAAAATATATTTTGAAGAATAAAATATATTTTTATATTCGTAATAATTCACAATATATTTTTTACTATAAATATACCAGTAATTAAATGATTCATGAGTTTTTACAATATATTGATGCTGATTTATTTCAATGTAAAGATTTAATTATTTTCGATGTTGGCTCTAGAGATTGCGAACAGTCTATTGAATTTTATCATAAATTCCCCAATGCTCGTATTTTTGCCTTTGAATGTAATCCAAATACATTACCTATTTGTAGAAAAAATATTGAAAATTATCAGGATAGAATTACTTTAATAGAAGGCGCTGTTTGTGATTATGATGGTGAAATTACATTTTATCCCATAGATCAAGAAAAAACGATTACTACATGGGTGGATGGAAACCCTGGTGCTTCGTCTTTGTTTAAAAGTAGTGGTAATTATGACTGTATCGAAAAATATGTTCAAAATGAAATTGTTACAAATTGCCATCGTTTGGATACAGTTATGCAGAAATACGGAATTCCTAAAGTAGATATTATTTGGATGGACATACAAGGAGCTGAATTATTGGCATTGAAATCGCTTGGTAAATATTTGAATTATGTTGAATATGTATACACTGAAGTGACATATAATTGTGAAATGTATACGGGTCAGGTTATGTTTGAAGAACTACATGATTTTATGTTAAAGAATCATTATATTGTAAAAAATAATTTGTCCATGGGTCAATGCTGGCAAGATAATGTCGTTTATAAAAATACAAATAATACTTATTATAAAGAGAAACTGGAAAAACAAGATAAACAAGGATTTTTTTTCGATATTGTTGTTCCTGTTGGTCCAAATGATCTTTATAAAATAAATAGACAACTTGAATATAACAAAAAAAATGTTATTGGATATCGCAATATCTATATTATTCCTTATGATCCGAATATTCATTTTGAAGGATGTATTACTATTCCAGAGACTATGTTTCCTTTTAATATTTGGACTGTTTATAATTTTCATGGTAAAACTTACAAGTCAAACTGGTATTTACAACAACTTTTAAAATTATACGCGGGATTTGTTATTCCGGATCTATTGGAACGGTATTTAGTCATTGATAGCGATACTATATTTTTAAAACCTACTAGATTTGTTCAAGACGGGTTTTGTTTATATAATTTTCATCATTATGGTAATTGTTATGAACCTTATTTTTCACACATGAAAAGATTACATCCTTGTTTTAATGATTTATATTTCAATAATATTTGTGGAATTACACATCATATGATATTTGAAAAAAAATATGTTAAAGAAATCATTGAAATGGTTGAAAAAAATCATAATAATCACCATTTTTATGATATTTTTCTATACAGAGTACACCAAAATTATATTTTGGGTTCTGGTGCGTCTGAGTATGAAATATATTTTCAATACATGTTGAATTTTCACCGTGATAAAATTTTGATTCGTCCATTAAAACTTATTGAAACTGGGTTTTTTGATGAAAATAATCCATGGGATGCTGACTATGTTTCCATTCATGGTCACTTAGCCAAAAATACTTGAAAACCTTTTGTTTTGTTTTATCTGCCGCTGTGATTTATCTGCCGCTATGCGTTTTTATCATAGGGAATTGCTGTAGTTTCATATTCATATTATTTTTATCATTCACATATTGTTCAAAATCATATTCCCAATTACAATATTGATTAATGTAATGATGTATATCGCCTAGTAAGGTCGGGGCTAGATTTTGAATTGAATCCGCACAAATAAGCCCGAATACTCTTTCCAAACAGCAACGATGAGTTCGTGTGGTTACGTGTTCAAGTAAATTGAAAAAATGGTAGGTTTGGTCAAGTGTTGATGAAATGTATTCGGTGTTTATGATTGACATGACGCCGAAACAACCGGTCCATTGGTCTTTTTTTTCATATAATTCCAGTAATCTTTGGGTGTGTTGGGGATTTAATTTTGAGATGAGATTTTTTATATCGCATGTGATGTCGGGATGTGTTTCCCAGTGATGTTGAAAATTCCATATAAGTGTTGGAGTTTTTGAGGTTGTTGTTAGAGGTATTGGTTGTTGAATGAACACTGAATCGTGTATGATGATTGCTGTTGGGAATAGCTTGTATTTATTCAAATAATAATAAGGTAATAATTCACCGCGACCCTGGAATTCAGATTGAATGAAAAAAACATTCGTTAATGGGGGGGTGTCGGGGAGGGGGGTTACGTATTCGTATTTGCTATTATCATCTATTATCATGATGATGTTGGTTGGATAGAATTTACGAATACAAGTATAACACTCGTTCCAATATTTGTTTGTTTTTTCTGAGTTGACATGGCGGGTGATTACAAAACTGTATGTCTGGGATTCCATTATTGTTTTGTCGGTTAATTAATTATCATAATGAAATCTATTTATATTTGTTGTCTTGATTTATATTTCTTCTCTTGGTGGGCTCTTGGTTGTGATTTTATTGAATATTATTTTATCCAACTCTGTGAGCGGTTCAAAATCCTGTTGGGTCATGTCGCTTGGTGCGAGAGGAGGGCTCGGGGTTCTTGATCTGGTTGGGAATGATGTCATTTCCGAGATGATTCGTCGTTGAGTTGGCGTAGTGTTTTCACTCAGGTGACGATATGAAATGGGACTGTTGTCTGGACTTGGAGTACGACTTCTTTGGCTTGTCGGAACATTGATATTGTATAGGTGGTCTTGGTTTTCTTGAGGGGTTGATATAATGTAAGATGTTTGACGTCCCTGCGAATGCTGTCTGGCGCCGGAATACATTGCCCCTTTTAATGTCGCAAATGTTTTGTAACTGATATACAGGTCTTCATACAGGGTTTGATGAAACTTGTCGTGCTCTAAATAATTGGTTTTCATATAGCATTTCAAATATTTCATGAAAAGTTTCATGTCATTTTTGACAGCGTTTATTCTGTCGTTTTGACGTTTACGCTCCTCTTTCGGAATAATGATCATTTGTTTGGATGATTCGTCTATATAATTTGATATGTGTTTTGATAAATACAAATACTCTTGTACTTTTTGGCGGAACATGTATTTGGTCAGGTCTTGCTGGGTTGGGTCGGGTAAGACTTCTACTTGGTATATGAAAGGGGTATCTTGGGTTGTGATTTTCTCGGTGCAAATTGTTCCGGTGATTTGCTCGGCACAAATGGTTGCGGTGATTTGCTCAGCGCAAATTGTTGCGGTGATTTGCTCTTGGGGGGTGGTTGTGCGGACGTGATATGTTTTGAATGATTCGCTCAAGAGAGGTCCGACTTTTAGTGTGTTGGACCAGGTGTTGGTCTTGTAATCATATATTTCGCAGTTATTTGTGTTGATGGTTGTGTTTTTCAACGCTGGATATAATATTCCGTGTAATATTTCTCCAAATAATAGATTGGAATTTTCTATTTGGTCCAAGAAATAATACGATGCGTTGTTTCTTGATTGGGCGAGGGTTTGTAATAGGTTTGCGTTGTGATCATCGCCGTAACCGATGTATATGTGCTCGTCATTGTCTTCTCTGGGTGGGGAATATAAAGATAATTCTGTTAATCTGCGAACATTTTTAATACCTGATGTTGCGTTGCCGTCGGTGAGAAATATTTCTGTTTTCATATAGCTTTTTGACTTGTTTTTTTCATTTTCATTTTCATTTTCCGCGAGGAGTTCCTCTTTTTCCATGATCTCGCGAGATTTAGTAAGGGCTAATTCCAGATTGGTGCTGTTTTGTGGCTCTATGGAATCAATACTGGTGTTGATTTGGGTGATGGTGGTGGAGTCTAACAGTGTTTTGGGTATGATTTCGGTTGTCTCGTCATCAAATACAACTAATTGGACATATATGGTTTGGGGTGGATAGTGATAGGTTTTCTTTAAAAGAATTTCCAACATCTTTTTGGTAGTATGCTTGGCGTGATCCATTTTGGTCTTGTGGTCTGTTGGGCATATATCGTCCATAGATTGTGATCGGTCTATGCTGAACAAGATAAATAAGGGGTTGGTGATTTGGGATGTCTCGTTCATTTGTATTTGTAAAGTACCAAAGGTATATGGGTTTGGGTTTGGAAATAATTCAAATAATAGGGGGGTGTTGCTTTCTTCATCGTAGATTTCATGGGTTGTGCTTGGATCGGCTTGGAATTGTAGATATGCGTTTTTTATTGGCTGTGACATATTTTGCTTTTGTTGTTTCTAGTCCTGGTGTATTTTGGTTTTGTTGTGATTTTTTAATTCAATTTTTTTGTTTTTTGGTTTTTTGGTTTTTTGGTTTTTTGGTTTTTTGGTTTTTTGGTTTTTTGTTATTTATTATTTCAAAAAATAAGACTTAAATAGATGTGTATTTATACTTGTATAATGGAAAAGGAAAACGATAGTACTGTCGCTGATGCTCCAAAAAAACCAGAGGTGAGATTGGTTGATGTTCCTGTGACGAATGAGGTTGAGTCTTTGAATTTGTTGGTGTCTTTCTTAAATTTAGCACAGCGTCGTGGTGTATTTACCATTGATGAATCCGCGAAAATTTGGGAATGTGTCAAGATTTTTCAAAAGAAATAAAATAATGGATTAAAAAATCCGGGTGAATAATATTTTCTCTTTGATGGGAAAATATTATTGTTACATCATTGTTACATGATTTGAGATTAGGTCCTACCGAGATTTGAACTCGGGTTAAAGGATTCAAAGTCCTTTGTACTAACCACTATACTATAGGACCAAGAGGATGCATCAACTGGGAATCGAACCCAGAGCACAACCTTGGAAGGGTCGCATTTTACCATTAAACTATTGATGCTTTTGAGGGGAGAATGCGTCAACTGGGAATCGAACCCAGGGCACAACCTTGTTACACCACTAAACTATTGATGCTTTCTAGGGGTATGTGTTGGAGTGTCTTTAAGTTGTTTTATGGATAAATTATTTAATGCCGGAAAGCGATTGCCAAAAGGGCGACTGCGATGATTCCTAGCAAAAGACCCGTGTGATAATATTTCTGCATTGCCTTGTACATATGTAACCACGCTTTAGTTTGTTCCGGGGTTTTAATATGGTCCAGCATCCAGGCGGTTTTTGGCGAAAGCATATAGTAGAAATAATTGGTGATGAAACTGGTGGCGACGACTATACAGACAATATGCGATGTTGATAATTTGGTCTTCTGCGACTGGGATTTTTGGTAGTTATAAATGATGATGATGAGAGAAAGGATGAATCCCAGGGCGTAACCGTAGTAATAAATAGACTGGCGTTCTTGCTGGATTTTCCGGTAGGTCTCCTTAAGTTCCTCGGGGAGTTGTTGTTCGTATTTTTGGATGGTTTGATTTTTTGTGCTGGCGTAGTTCATGTAAATCATGGATACAATAAAGACTAGCGAAAGAGTACACGATATGGAACATGGCATTTTATAGGGGGTATATTATATTAGTGATATATTTTTTATTTTTAATTTAGGGACTGATATATATAATGGGAAAAAATATTGATGGTTTTGGAAGGATTGGGCTTTTTTACTTTGTCACCTTTTTATTCATTGTTAAAATTTTATTTGCCATTTTAGCTGTTGTACATATTTATCTTAAACGAACAGGAAAAGACGATACTAAAATGGATGAATTTGTTTCGTTCTGGAAAGAAAGATTAGAATTTGTTTTTATTATTGGAGTTTCTCTCTTGTTGATGATTTTCTTTTTTCCTGGGAGAAAAATACAAATGGAACCTACGTTTGAAATGAGGTTCTTATTCTTTGTATATGGCATCATTATTCTTATTAATCTTGACTGGAAAATTGTGGTAGGTGAATCGCCTTTTTTGAAGACGGTTCAAACGGTAGTGTAGTTTAAAAAATACGTATGGGATTATACGCATTTTTTATTTGGTTTTTATTTGGTTTTTATATTAGATAGATTGTATTGATTCTCGTGAAAATGTGTTCATGATGACTATTACAAATAAGACGAATATCATGAATACAAATAACAATAAGCATAGTGAAATATGAATTATATTTTGTATTAATTTTTGGTATTCTACCTCTTGTTTTTCTTTTTCTTTTTGTTTGATTAATACGCTTATTTTATCAATTCCTTTTGAAATCACACGTAAAGCTTCTGATAAATTCGCGGTGTCGTCCGTGTCTCTACTCAAATGATAATCTAATTCAGAAACATTGTTGTCGTTGTCGTTGTCGTTGTCTTTGTCTTTCTCGTTGTCGTTATCGTTTTGGTCATCATTGTTAAAGTAGCTTTCATCATAATCTTCCCCGTTATCATAAAGGGCATTCAGTTTGCGCCGACGCATGTGGTTTTTCAAGTAAGATGATGATGATGATGATGATGATAATGATGATGATGATGATGATAATGATGATGATTGTTGGTGCGTTTTTTTCGGCTTATTGATATGCTGTTGGTAATCGTGGTATTTTTTAATATAATTGGCGCGACGCTCACATATTACAAGAAATACATCATGATGATATTTGGTCATACAATATTTTATATATTCAAGAACATGAACGTCATACTTTTCTAATACATTCATCGTTTGAATGGTTTCTTCGTCACCTATGAATTTGGTGGAAATATTGTGTCCAAAATTGGAGTCTGATTGGGACGGGGACGGGATTTTTAAATCGTTTTCCAAATCGGTGATGCTCATTTTTTATTTTTGGGGGTTGTGTTTTTGTTTTTCTATTTATTATGTAAATAGAAAAGCATATCAATTTTTTTATTATATGTTGGTGTGTCGGCTACGCCTTATCTGTCGTAAACTTATCCATAGGCTGCGCGCATTTCCGCATACGTCATATTACGTCCGGTCTTTTCTTTGAATTCTTTATCTCCGTCGGTCATGATTTTTGTTAATTCCTGGATCATTTTATTTGGGTCGTCTATTTCTTTGCTATTTAGTTCGGCGGTTTTTTCCATGCCTTCTTTTTCCAACTTTTTGATTAATTTATTTACGTCGACGGATTGGGTCTCTTGTGTAAGTGGGTTTTTTATTGGTGTATCCATTCTATTCTTTAATTTAAGTAAATATTTATATTCATTTATAAATACAAATATAAATATAATCAATTTATTTTTTCCTATAATGTTTTCTTGTTTTTCTATGATGTTTTCTACTATGTCTAGACGACTTTTTGCCACGACGATGGGATTTTCTTTTTCCGCCTGAAAACCAACCTTTGGCTTTAAAAATTTTACCCGATGATTGATCAGTTGGTTTCACTTGTTGAAACATTATTTTAGTTACGGTAGTATCACTCATTCCAGAAGGATTGTCTACTAAATAATAATCCTTGTTTGTTACAAGTGCTTCGGTTGGTTGAACCTGTTGTAATTTACTATTCAAACAATTCGCTATATCATTTTTTAGAATCGCTTTTGGTTGGTTTATGGCAGAAGGTAAACAACTAGAAAACAACGACATTCTATTATATATAATACAAATATAATAATTTTATTTGATTTTTGCTTTCTAAAAAGGGAGATGAAGAGAGAAAGTTAGGGTTTCCTGGAGGGGCGTCTTCGTTTTGTTTTGGATTTCTTTGGTTTGGTTTTGGTTTTGGTGCGTTTATGTTTGGATTTCTTGGAACCTCCGATTCTTTGACGTTTATTTAATGGAGGCTCTTTGTCAAGATTGAATACGAATTTACGAAGACTTTCAGATAAATCCTCTCCGGTTGTGGATATTATGGGTCCGAATTCTGGTTGGGTTGTACTTGGCGCACCTAATCTCAAATATAAATAGTAAACCACGGTTATATTATCAGCATAGGCGTTTATCCAAAGATTGAATTCCTTACTTAAATTCCAGGTGCGTTGATTCACAATGATTTTATTTTCGCGATTTCGTGGTAATACTGATATGTTTAAATAATTTACTTCCATCAAGTTCAGTCCATAATATGTATATATGACGGCGAGGCATATATCCTTGAATGTATAAGGGGGTCCGTTGAATACTTGCTGTATTTGAATCGCCAGGTTCAATAGGAATTCTTTTTCTTCTGGAGTACAACATACATTTGTGTTCTTTAATACATTATATATATTTACTAAATTATCATATATTTTTTTATCGGTGTCTTTGTATATCTTCATGTGTTGTTGTATAGCGACATCGGCGTAGTCATTTATTTTATCCTTGAATGCTTGTTCTACTTGATCAAATGTTTGTTCCTCTGATATTATAAAGTCACTCATATAATCTAAATATATAATAATTTTCATTGATTTTTGGTTTCTAAAAAGGGTCATGAAGAGAGAAAGTTAGGGTTTATTATTGAACGCAATACACCAGATTTATTTTCTTGATTTTCTGGATTTCTTATGTTTTCTTGATTTCTGATGTTTTCTTGTTTTTCTTTGTCTTTTGTTCACTTTTTTTCCACCAGTTAAATCATTATATTCATTTTCAATAGAAACCCATATAATACTATGATAGGTGTTAGTGTTAGTAACAAGTGGTTCATTATTACAACTAAATGTTATTTTATCTTGATCAATTAAATGGTCAGGATAAAGTTGATAAATATATTTATATTGAAAACTACCCATTTGATAATGAGAAAATAAATATTTGTCAAGGTAAATGAAAAAAATATAATATAATTATATTATATAAATGTCTATAAATACCAATGGTACAGATATTTTGTCAACATATTTCAATCCAAATACAAATCCATATTCGCAAACAATTGTCAACGAACCTACTGGATTTAAAATAAACGGTACAGATGTAGCTTCAAGTTATTTAGGTCTTGGCGCTAGCTCTGATATACCAGTAAGTGATATATTGTCATCTAGTGGTTATAAAAAAAGTGGTACTGATATTGTTAATTTATATGAATTAAATTTAGTATCATATAACTCTGGAACTAATGGTATAGATTATAAAATATGGAATCCAGCAAACCATGATGGTTTTCTTATACAAATATTAACATTCAGAGCAAGAATAACATTTAATTATAAAGTAAGTTTAGACTTTGTTATGGTTGGTGGCGGAGGAGGTGGCGGTAATCAGGGTAATGCTAATGCCGGTGGTGGAGGTGGCGCAGGTGAATTAATTACTGGCAAAATGACAAATATTCCAGCAGGTCAACAGCTAACGTTTGATATAAGTAGTGTTCCTTCAACCTCAGTAGGAGGGACGACTACAATGACGTGTAATAATGTCACAATATCTGCGAATGGTGGAGGTGCAGGAGGTAATGGTAAAGGTTCTTCTGCTGCAACAACTGGGAGTAGTAGTGGTGGTTCTGGTTCTTATTCGCAAGGTGTGCCAAGTGCCGGTGCTGCTAATGACCGCAGTATAGCAGATACGGGTTATTTTAATAGTATGATTTCTTATAATAACGCAGGTGGTAGAGGTCAAGACCAAAATAATGATACAGGTGCTGGAGGAGGTGGTGGAGGAGCAGGAGCAGCGGGTGGTGCTGGTGCGTCGGTTAATAATGGAGGAGATGGTAAAACAATAACGTTTGGAAGTACGAGTTTTCAGCTTGCTGGTGGAGGTGGAGGTGGTGGAAGACCTACTGGTTATCCAGGTAGTTCAGGAAGTAGTGGAGGACTAGGAGGTGGTGGTGCTGGTGGCGCATCTAGTCAATCCGGTGGTGATGGTACACCTAGTACTGGTGGTGGAGGTGGTGGTGGTAATAATAATGCTGGTCAGGGTGGTAAAGGAGGTATTGGAACTGTAATCCTTTATGTTGTTGCTTCAGGAGTTAGTTTATAAATTTTATACCAGATTTATTTTCTTGATTTTCTTGATTTCTTATGTTTTCTTGATTTCTGATGTTTTCTTGTTTTTCTTTGTCTTTTGTTCACTTTTTTTCCACCAGTTAAATCATTATATTCATTTTCAATAGAAACCCATATAATACTATGATAGGTGTTAGTGTTAGTAACAAGTGGTTCATTATTACAACTAAATGTTATTTTATCTTCTTCAATATTTTTTATTTCGCAGTCTGTATATCTAATAGGAGTATTCCGGGCATCACCACGAACCCCAATAGTTTTTATTTCCGCGTAAATAGTTATTCTTTTATTTGATTTTATAACATTGAACAATTCTGGTGTTAATTGGTCAAGGTCGTTTATCTTATTGTTTTTACTGTCTCTTATATTGTTATATATTACGAAATCTCTGATATTATTGTATTCAATAATATTACTTTCAAGAGTTACTGGATTGTAGATTGTAATATTTGTATTCGTACATGCTGTTATTAACACATTTTGGTACTTTTTATTTCTACTAGTAAGAATATTTACTTTTACTTTCTTATCCATAAAGTATTTACACGCATTAAAAAGACGAGCACTCCTGGTTGATTCACCCCAATTTAAACCGCTTAAATAATTCATATATATAGTATAATTATATTTTTTTCTGAATATTCAAATGTAGTTTGTATATTTGCTTTTGATTTACGAATTGTGAATTTGTTTATGGTGTTTTATGTATCATTGGCAGGAGTTTAGAGTATAAAATAAGTACGAAAAGACCTATTGGTAAAAAAAGAGGTTCATAATAATTTAAATATGTCCAAATCATTACAAAGAATAATGGGAAAAAATGCCCACTAGGTATCATAGCATAACAACTTGGAGTACGGAAATATATCCACGCACCCGCAATAATAACCGAAATGTATACTTTTTTTTCAAAAGATATATAATTGTCTAAAATCATTATATAATATAAATATATATAATGTTTACAAGTTTATATTTACAAACAACAAATCCTAAATTACTATTTAGAGATTTGTTTAGTAAAAATATTTTTACAAACATAATACTATCTGTTTTTTTTCATACCGCAGTTTATGTAGTATTTTTCAATTTGGCGTCCTATATATTCTTTGGTAAATCTTTAACAAATATTTGTAATTTTAGACTTACTGTATCTCTATTGCTAATAATGTTTTTTGGATTTTTTGCTAGATTTGCGCATGTAAAAGAAATTTATCATGCTTACGGAAATAATATGGAAAAAACAAGAGAACACTTAGATAAACTTTATATTGGTTGGATTTTTTTATCATAAAAATACGAACACTTGTTCACTACTATCCAAACTCTTTCTCAACCAGGAAACTATCAGTACGTTAGATCATTTTTTTAAGGAACTCCGTCACCCTCTCGCACTCGGCAACCCTAACCCCCGGTAACCCTGGTAACGCACATGTATCGCACCAGGACACCAATGTTCCTCTCCCTTCGTACACCCTCGTGAAAAAACACCCTTTCTATAGGGCATTCACGCGAAACGAGAAATAATCTATGGAGACCAGTGACAAAAAAGGACCCCTTATTCGGAGCCCTTTTTTGTTTTTGTTTTTGTTTTTGTTTTTGTTTTTGATTAAGCGACGACGACTTGGGTGTCTAGATGGAGTACCTTTTTCAAAGCATTGGTTTTTGCGGGATCTTGTTGGACAGGTTCGTCCTCGGATTCGGAGGAGGTATCTGACGCCCAACAATGTTTGCGCTTGGGTTTGGGGTCGGTGTTTTGCTTGATGTAGGCATTGAACGCCTCTACAGTGGCAATGACGGGAGTGACCTGTACGGCTTTGATAACAACAGGTCGCGCTGGAATGGTCATAAGGACGGTGGCATAGGATTGTTTGTCTGGCGTTTTCTTATGGATGACCATGGTAGAAATGGGAGTGACCTTGATGTCGGGTTTCTTTGGTTCGGGAGCAGATTCAGGGGGTCTGGATGGTTCAGGACGTGTCGCTGGTTTGGACTCGGGGCAATACTTGACGGTATGCCCTTTTTGCTTACAACAATGACAAGTGTTGCTTAACAAGGTGGGACAAACGACTTTACCGCGTCCGTTTTTGGTCTTGTGCGAGGTGTATATCTCTTCGGATTTTCCCGCATCCATACATACTTTACATGATTTTTTGTTTGATGACATATTTCGGTTTTGGAGTTTGAGTTTTGATGTGTTTTGTTTTTTAATTACTTATCTTTTTTATTAGTATTTTAAAATCAATTTTTTTATTTTTAATATAAGTTTTAAAAAAATTGAATATATTTTTTGCCTGGTATAAATATTCAACAAACTACATCAAACAACATCAAACATGAACATTCAGGACAAATATAACCAATTCCTCGCATACAAAGGAATTGACTACAAGCAACACCAGTATGACGGGTTGGAATGGTGCGCCTCCCGTGAGACGGGTAAAGCACCGCTACATGGGGTGCGTGGCGGATTCATCGCGGACGAAATGGGACTCGGCAAAACCATCATGACCATTGGTCTCATTGTGGTGAATTTCTTGGAATACCGACGCACGCTGGTGGTGTTGCCAAGCATACTGGTGGAACAGTGGGCACAAGAAATCTACCGCACCACAGGTCACGTCGCATTGATTTACCACGGGGTATCCAAACGCAAGATCACCAAAGAACGCCTGAATCGCGCACCCATAGTGCTTACCACCTACGGGATACTGGTGGGATCCAAACGCTCTAAAAAGGAAAACCTATTACACGCGGTTGAATGGGACCGGGTGATTTTCGACGAGGCTCACCATTTGCGCAATAAGAACTCGCGATTTTTGAGCGCCAAGAATTTAAAAGCGCGCTCCAGGTGGCTGATTTCAGGGACACCCGTACAAAACAAGATTAAAGATTTCTTCAACATGTGTAACATGCTGGGATTACCTGCGTCGTTTTATACGCACGCCGACAACCGCGAGGTGATACTGAGGGAATTCATATTGCGTCGCACCAAACAACAAGTAGGCATACAAATGCCTGCGATTGAAAGCATTACCAAGAATGTGGCATGGCAAAACGAGGAGGAGAAGAAATTCGCCAAAGACATTCACCAGGCAGTCGCCTATCCCAAGACCAAACTCAAGATGATGAATTATGCTCGTCAGACTTGTATATTACCAGCGATGATGACGAGCAAGGTGAGCTCATTGATTAACGACAGTCTGATTTACCCGGAACATTTTATGACGACAGCTACGAATTACTCATCCAAGATAGACGCACTTATTGCTGGACTGGTGGAGCGCCGGGATAACGGTAATGGCAAGATTATATTCTGTCATTATCGTCAGGAAATTGATGAGATTAAAAGACGCCTCATCATGGCGGGCTTTGAGAAAATCGTCATCTTTGATTCGCGGTTATCACTCGGGAAACGCATGAAACTATTGAATGAAACAGTGATTGAGGTACTTATTATACAAATCAAAACCGGTTCAGAAGGTTTGAATTTACAAAAGAATTTCAGCGAGATCTATTTCGTGAGTCCCAATTGGAATCCGGCGATTCAAGACCAGGCAATCGCCAGGTGCCACCGCATTGGGCAGACCAAGGACGTCCAGGTATTTCACTATATCATGGACTCGTTTGACGATGAAAACACCTTGATTACTATGGACAAGTATATCGATTTAGTACAAGAGGATAAACGAATCATCATTGAGGATGTGATTCCTCAATAAATTTTAAAGGACTTTTATAGTTGTAAATTTGTATCAAAGAGAGAAAGTTAGGGTTGCGCGCGCCCTTTTTCTCATTCTTTATCCACTAGGATTTCCTTCGCGACAGAACGTATGATTTTATTATAATTCTTTTGGGCTTTTTCTTTGTCGGTTTCACCCAAACTATTATCAATCATTTTGGTATATAGGTCACTCTTTTTACTAGTCGGGTCTTTGTATTCCGGGTTGGCTTTTCCCCAAAGCGACATTTGCTTGATATTCTTGTGTTCAATTGCCTTGATCGCTTTTATCATTTGCTCTTTATCCTGGTCTTTATGCCAGGCGTCGTTGTTTTTTACATGAATCACCTCCCTTTTTAAATCACTACAGTGAATCGGGCGTTTCGTTATATCTAACTTGTTTAATCCGTTCACTAATATGTTAGTGATCCCACCGCAATACCCTAGAGGTGCGAAATTCTCAAAATCGGTAAGGGTTACTATCAAAGATTCCAAGAAATCACTCAAATTCAGAGCGTCTTTACAGGTCTCATTCAAGAATACTTGGAGATTAAAATTGTTGTTTTGTGTTACATTATTACTATTCGTTGTGATGATGCTTCGTTCCTTACTCATCTCAAGCATTTGTTTGTTCTGTTCAATGATCAGTTCCTTGAATTCCTGGTTCTGTTTCAAAAGCTCAAGTATTAAATCCGTTGAGAATTGGTTGTTTTCTGGCGCGTGCTCTTCTACAGTAATTGTTATGTTTTCCGGTGTTGAATAGCACTTCTTTTTATGTCTTGATAATCCAGATTGGTGTTTATAAACATTACCACAACTACAACTAAATAAGGAATTTTTTGGCATTAAATTGTTATCATTTTTTACCATTTTGTTATCATTTTCATTTTTTAAGTGTTTCCGAGTAGTATTGTGTATTTTAAAGTTTGAATACTTACAGCATTTAAAGTCACAAATGTCACAATGATATATATGGGGTTTTTCGGCATTTTTCGGCATGAATTCGTTATCCATTTTTACCATAGTATGATAAAATAAAAATGCCTAAATCCTTTTTAATTAAAACTATAAAAATTATGCTCACAAAATTATGCTCTCGTGTATTTTTCCAGGAAATTTCCATGACAGCTTTATGCTCTAAACCGACCCAAAAAACCCTGTTTTTCACATGAATCCCTGGCATTTTCAAAAATGGACATACCAAAAATGTCCATTTTTACTTTTTCCAATTACTTTTGACTGAAAATTAGAATTTTTAGAATCCCATTCTTCGAATAATTATTTATCCACCAGGATTTCCTTAGCGATGGATCTTATGATTTTGTTATAATTCTTTTGAGCTTTTTCTTTGTCTGTTTCACCCAAGCTATTATCTATAAGTTTCGTATATAAGTCGCTCTTTTTACTAGTAGGGTCTTTGTATTCCGGGTTGGCTTTCGCCCAAAGATTCATTTGTTTGACATTCTTGTGTTCAATCGCCTTGATGGCTTTTATCATTTGCTCTTTATCCTGGTCTTTATGCCAAGTGTCGTTGTTTTTTACATGAATGACCTCCCTTTTTAGATCACTACAGTGAATAGGACGTTTCGTTATATCTAACTTGTTTAATCCATTCACTAATATGTTAGTGATCCCACCGCAATACCCAAGAGGTCCGAAATTCTCAAAATCTGTTAGGGTTAGTATCAATGATTCCAAGAAATCACTAAGATTCAACGCGTCTTTACAAGTCTCATTCAGAAATACTTGAAGGTTAAAATTGTTGTTTTGTGTTACATTATTACTATTATTAGTTATACCCCTATCTTTACTCATCTCAAGCATTTGTTTGTTTTGTTCAATGATCAGTTCCTTGAATTCCTGGTTCTGTTTTAAAAGCTCAAGTATTAAATCAGTTGAAAATTGGTTGTTTTCTGGTGCGTATTCTTCTACACTCATTGTTATGTTTTCTTGTTTTGAGTCGCACGTCTTTTTATGATACCATAAACTTGAGTGATGCTTATATGATTTTCCACAACTACATGTATAATTATTATCACTGATTTGGGGTAAATGGGGATTTTTTGTAGTATTTCCTGTAGTATTTTGTAGTATTTGCGTTTTTTTAGCATGTTTAGGTGTCATTATATGTTTTTCATAATCTTTTTTGTTACGTGTTTTGAAGTTACAACACTCGCATAAATATTTGGGGTTTTCTTGGGGTTTTATTGTAGTATTCATGTAGTATATTATACTACAAGAAAATCCCCTAAATCATTTTCCTTATAAACCTTTAAAATTATGCTCACAAAATTATGCTCTCGTGTATTTTTCCAGGAAATTTCCATGAGAGCTTTATGCTGTAAACGACCCTCAAAAACCCTGTTTTTCACATGAATCCCTGGCATTTTCAAAAATGGACATACCAAAAATGTCCATTTTTACTTTTTCCAATTACTTTTGTCTGAAAATTAGAATTTTCAAGATAAAACAAGGGCTTACCATAATTATCAATTTTTTTGAAACCCCGAAATATGGGACATCTTTTAGTATACCTTTTTGAATACCCTTTTTACCTTTTGAAAATAGGGGTCAATGAGAGAAATAGGGGACAACCCTAACTTACACCCCCGAATTCGCCCATTTGTATTTTGGGAAAACGCATTTGTTCAAAAACGGGGGTGCCATTTACGGCTATATGGGTGAACCATGGATATACCGCGAAACGAGAAATGAGTGAGGAAATACGGGTATCGCCGATGATTTTCCTACCGGGAATGCTGTAGGTGGCGGGGTTAGGGTTCGCCTCTTTGGACCTGGGTTGGAATACGCCCAGGAACACCATGGTTTCTCTCATGGGTTGTCTTTTTTGAAAGTAAAAAGGGGGAATAAACAAGTCAATAAATACATTACAACATCATTATATACTTGATTTATTGAGTTGTTGAATTATATCAAAGAGAGAAAACATGGGTCATTTATGAGTATACAAGGTCTTATTGACTTGTTGAATTGTTAGTTCTTATTCAAATGTTGAATTGTTTACACCATATACACTTGTTGATTTACTATGTAAAGAGAGAAACGCCGAAACGAGAAATCGCCGGTATTCTATGGAAATCGCCCATGTTTTTACCCTATGCGATTGTTGACTTATGCTATAAGGTAATACTGCGACATCTCTCGTGATACTTTATTTATATGTCGTTTTGTTTTATAATACAACAAGTATATATCTCATTCTTGTATTATGGCGAAACGAGAAATGAGTGACAATCTATGGAAATGAGTGACAAAAAGGTCGCATGATAAACAAGTCAACATATGGATATCTACTTGTTGTTTTATAATACAACAAATGGATATCTACTTGTGCGTTTCTTTTATTTACTTGTTTTATTACTATTTAGATGTTGAATTGTTATTTAGATGTTGACTTGTATAAAACAACATCTTAACGGACTTAGCATTTTTTGGCACTCATTTTTTAGGGAAAATCTTGGAAAAATCATCTCTCCCTTGTTTTCAGTGCGTTCAAAAAAAAATTGAAAACTTTTATTTCCAATCAAATCATTTTACTCAAACAAACCAAACAAAGCAACAAGCAAACAACAACAAAACAACAAAGCAACAATGTCATCAATTTCTAAAATCGTTAACATCTTAAGTGCCAAGTACGGATTCGACATCAAGGAAGCTACCGAACATGTCAAAGCCGAAATCCAAGCCTACAAGAACCTAACCAAGGAAGAAAAGGATGCCATCAAGGAAGCCGAAAAGCAAGCCAAAGCGGCTGCCAAGGAAGCCGCCAAGCAAGCCAAGGAACAAGCCAAGGCATTAGCCAAGCAAGAGCGTGAAGCCAAGAAAGCCGAAAAAGCCAGTAAGCCTAAGAAGGAACGCACTCCAGCACAAGAAGCAGCATTCCAAAAGATGATTGCTGCCAACAAGGCAAAGCGTGAAGCCAAGTTAGCTGCCCTTGAACTTGGTGAAAACGTAGTCGTCTCTACTGAAGCACCAGTCAATGACGAAGCATACCAAGCTGACATGAACGCCAAATTTGAACAACATGAGGCTGCCGAGAAAAAGGTCAAGAAGGAAAAAAAGACCAAGAAAACCGCTGAAACCGTTGAAGTCTCTACCTTGTTACCACCATTGATTCAAGAGGAAGCACCTGTTGAGAAAAAGGTCAAGAAGGAGAAAAAGTCCAAGAAACCTGTTGAGGAATCATCAGATGACAAGATGTTGGCGGTATTTGATAACTTATAAACTTATAAAAAAAAATAAAAAAATAAAAAAAGGTAACTCTTATAGGGTTGCCTTTTTTTACATGTCTTGCTTTTTTTCGCCCTTCTTGAAAAAAAATTGAAAACTTTTTATTCCAATCAAATCATTTTACTCAAACTAATCTAACTAACGCTACAAGCAACAAACCAACAAAACAATGTCAAGTATTACTAAAATCGTTAACATCTTAAGTGCCAAGTACGGTTTCGACGTCAAGGAAGCAACTGAACATGTCAAAGCCGAAATCCAAGCCTACAAGAATTTGACCAAGGAAGAAAAGGATGCCATCAAGGAAGCCCAAAAGCAAGCCAAAGCCGCTGCCAAGGAACTACTTAAATTAGCTACCAAGCAAGCCAAAGCCGCTGCCAAGCAAGCCCAAAAGCCTAAGGCGCCACGCGCGAAAGCACCTGCCAAGGAAGCCCAAAAGCCAGAAAAGAACAAGTATTTCGTAACCTTTCACAACAAGTCAAAACAAATGGATGCGGAGGACATTTCTTTGATTCAAGAGGACTACAAATTAGAATTCGTTTTCCAAGTTGAGCAAATCACCGATGTCGAGATTGTTCCGCTTTGCGCCTCCAATTTATCGGATTATGCCAAATTTGTCAAGAAACACGCAGATGATATTGATGATAATGAATTTGATTCTATCTGGTTCTGTTATGAAACACCATCTCAAATGAATTATACCTTTCTATTTCACGGCGAAGAGTACCAAGTCAAATTTCATATTGTCGAAAAATAAAAATAAAAAAATAAAAAAGGGGGCGACCAACCCTCTTTTTTAACGCCAGTAACACTAACCCTAACCCAGGTTCGGCATTTTTCATCTCTCTTTTTTTTCGCTGCATCTCTAAAAAAATTGAAATGCTTTTTCTCTCCTTGTATTCTTTTACCCAAACAAATCAAAACAAAAGCTACTAGCAAAACAAACAACAAACAACTAAACTTTAAAATGACATCAATGAGTATCACTTTAAACATTCTTCTTGGTCAAGACCAATCACCACGTTCAACTGGTAACTTAACTGTTCTTACGAATCCATTAGTTTC
>Ga0214917_10000124_pt1 | contig 88848 bp, 118 predicted proteins | sample LL_1208_BB_MetaG_FD_177983 | JGI IMG/M metagenome (GOLD analysis project Ga0214917, IMG submission 177983) | Freshwater microbial communities from Lake Lanier, Atlanta, Georgia, United States - LL_1208_BB | ecosystem: Environmental > Aquatic > Freshwater > Lake | place: USA: Georgia... | reverse complement strand
TAATTTGGGTTTCATTAAGAAAAAAACTAATTGAAAAATCGGTACAGGCTTTTGATTATAGTGTTGACTCTGTAACAGACGTTCATATTAGGGAGTATTTAAAGAAACATTTTGATAACTCTCTACCGGATCCCAAGTCAAATGTTTCAATTGATGATCCAGTTTTTAATAACGCATGGAAAAAATATTATGAAGATTTTGATAATGTTAATAGTATATTTGGCTCTCCTTACAACGGAGCCCAGCAGGTCGTTCTAACTTTTACAGACGCCGTAATTAGCAGACTAAGCACGTTTGACTTATCGAAACAAGCTCCCCCCATTGATACTGAGGAGCCGCCACCCGCAGATGCAGATCTGCCTGTTGATGTAATGCCTGATTCTGAGAGGCTTGAAGCCTTGCGAGAATTTTTAAGCCATGGTGGTATGACCGGCCCTGCTGGTGACTCAACAGCGACTCTTATCTTAAATGTAATAGAAAGAAATAGTTTATTAAACCCGGCAAAATACGCCGATCAAACTCGGTGATACGTATAGATTATTCGTATCTGCCTTAGCTCCAAATTATGATAAGATAAAAGATCTTATCAGAGATGAAAATCTTTCAAAGAGTCTGTTTAATAAAATGGATTCTTCTGGCATATTTGACTTATTAATTCACGTTGATGCGATAAGAACATATGGTAGAAAGAGATTTGCTAATGTAGCGAAAGTCAAAGCAAGCGCTTCTTCTCTTAGTGTTTTGGATGGCGCAAGGGATACCATATGGCTTACTGCTCTAAGTAATGCTCTTATAAATCTATCTAGGGATCCAATTCTACTTGCAAGTATATATAATTATTTTCCTGATCTAGCAGCGTTTTTCTTTAACTCCCTCGCGCTAACCGCTGATTATTCAAATGACGGAAAAGGTGGTGGCTCGGAAGATAGATTAAATGATCCGCAAGAAATATTAAATGATTTAATGACCGCTTTTGGTCAAGTAAATGGTGTAAATGTATTTGAGGGCGCTTGGGATCTTATAAATACTGGCAAGAGAATAGAAAAGGCTTTAAGAGAGTTTCCTTTTAGGCAAAACATTCCTCCAGCATCTCCAGACATATTTCATTTAAGATTAGGTGCGTCTAACTTTTATGTTCCGCCTATTAACATAGATGTTCAAACTCAATTTAAGGTAAGTAGCTTGGGCGAAGGGGCTCTGCGTCAAAAAAACACGCCAAAGTTTAACGCCGGCTACAAACATACGACTATATCAATGCAATTGTTTTTTCCGAACTATGAAGAAATCTGGGGCATTTCCATAGATGAAGCTTCTAAGATAAGGCTTAAGGATAATTTTACAATTGATTTTAGTGGCGAGGGTGACAACGATGAAAAAATAGATAAGTTTCTTTCATCATTGAGAGGACTTGTTGCAGCGTTTAAGTACGCTCCATTTTTGCCAATAAGAAATCAATATCTAAACTCAGTGTATGGAATTACTGGTGTGGCATTACACAGTATGTCAATATCAACAATACCGAATTATCCGTTTGCTCTTGTTGTTAATTTAAATCTGTATAACTTCAACCACAAACCATTCCTTCCAATGATCAATGATTTTAATCAAGCAGTTCACTGGGGTAAGTTTAGACAGTATATGGGTAAAGCAGCTGGCGCCCTTCATAATTATATAAATGAAGAATTCTTAATGGTTCAAGATGACCAAGGTATTAGTGATCCAGTTCAAAAAGCTTTAGATAAACAGTGGTCATCAGATAGAGATGGTCAAAACCAGCAAGATGGCTCTTCTGATTCAGAAGGTCTTTTGGGCTATAAAAACGAAGTATTTACCACCAATGTTATTAGGGAATGGACCAACGGAAGCAACATAACATTCTATGTTCCTCAAGAAACGCAAACAAAAATATTTACTCCAGATTTGTATGGATTTAAAAATCCGGAAATGGAACTTCTTAGTGACACTTCGAGATCAACTTGGGCAAACCTTTTGGCTAATTTTGGAATTGATATTAATGAATCAGCTAGCTATGGAAGAAGTCTAGATTCTGTAATCACTACATCAGTTGGAAACATAGTTGAGTATACCGTTAGACAAAAAGTTTTAGATAGCATCGATGTTTTGACAGCTGGCATAACAGCTGGTGACTTTCAGCAAAAAGCATATTCTTTTTTAATTGAAAGTTTTATAAGACAAAATTCATCTCTGGATTCAGACAGAAAAAGTTTTTTAAGAAACTTTTCCAATGACGATAACGCATTTACAGAGACATCTCAACAGTACAAGTTCGGAAGTGTAATATTTAAAGATGAATCACTTCTTGATATAAAAATATTCTTTAGAAGTAAAGCCTTAAATATTAATTCTTATTTAGATTTTCTAGTGGATGAACAGCTACAGAAAGTTGTTAATAATGTTGGAACCGATTGGTCAGATGATAAAAAAGAATCTGAAAGAGAAAAAATTAAAAAACAATACGGCGACGCATACTCCGCTTTAGTTTATGAAAGATTCTTTAGAGCAGGCCCCATAAGAGATCTGATGGAAGCCGCTAGACAAAGAGCGGGAAGCTTTCATTTAAGAGAATGGGAAGTCCCAATGGTGAGGGTGGATATCGACCCCACTGCAGCCATCGTAACAGATGTGTCAATTTCCATGAGCAATAATATTATTCCATTACAAGTCCAGATGCTAGAAGAGCCTACTTATCAACACGTGGGCGGTGGAGATAACTATATAAATATATCCTTAAAAGTTTTTGGAGAAAAGGAATTAATAAAATTAAGAAAAATATTTGAACATATTAACGGCTTAGCTCGATTAGAACACGCGGCGGGCGTAATGGGATTTATGGGCATAAAGAATATTGTAACGGCACTTGCTGGTGTAAAGTATGTTCTTCCGTTGTCCTTTAGTGTATCGACAGTGCCAAATTTTCCACACGTTTATGATGTAGCAATAAGGCTAGTTGATTTTGATATTTTCCAACAAAAAAGAGAAAAACTATCTTCTGACCAACAGAAGAAACTTATTGAAGAGTTTGGAACAAAAAAGAATCCATTTTTAAGAATTAAACAACTTTGGGGAGCCTTTAATGCTTACCCGGATTTTCCACTTGAACTTAGAAATAAAGATGGGGAAGTTGTAGGATGTTTAGATCCTGATTTTTATTTCAGATCTTTTGAAATGTTAGATAAAGATGTTGTTAATAACATAACAAATAATAAAGGTAAATTAGCAAAACTAAATATAGAAGCGGTTGATCTTTCAGGAAAAATAAAAGTAGTTACTCCATATGGTGGAACCGAATATAAAAATGAAAATATTCTTTCTATATTCAAACAGTATATTAACAAAAATGATCTCATAGGATTGAAGCGTTACGCAAAAACAACTCTAAACCTTAACTCATCGCAGGTAGCTTCATTTATTGTTGAAGCGCTCAAAACGGAAGATAATGAAAGATTTCTTCTTGACTATGTTGATACTTTGGAAGAAAGTGATTTTCCAAATGATTCAGTAGCAGATTCAGCTTTTAAGATAGTGTCTGGTCAATTAAAACTTGGGGATATTTCATCAAAAGATCCAGAAGCAGCAGCAAAACTGCAAGCCGCTCTTTCTGGAAAAAATGGTAATTCAGAAGAAGATAAGTATATAAGCTTTAATCCAGACGAACTCGATGCGCACGCCATCATACACACATTCCCGGCAGTAGAAAACCCAAACGATTCAAAAATACCTTCCATAATGCAAACAGCTGATGGATATCAATTTGGCTATATAGATAAAGTTAACGGAAAGTTTTACTTAACGATAGACGACGTTGCTGTTAAAAAAGACGCTTCTGTAAACTACATAGGAATAACAGACATACAAACTCCAGACAGAGGAACCACAAAAAGCTTGACGGGTGTTCCTGGAGCTAAGGCACTTTCGGAATATCAATATGCGTTTTCATCTGGTGACTCCTCCAAACCGCAAACAATGCAAAATGCAAACAATGCAAAGTCAACATCTGAGCACTGGGAAAAAATGATGCTAGATACATCCTACAGAGATATATCTGGAAGAATGGTCAGAGCATTTCCAACTTATATGTTGTGGTTAATTTCTGAACGATCTTTTGCCGGAACGAAACTTTTTGATAACTTTTATGGGCTACAATCAATAATAGATTTTTCTATAGTTTCTTCTGAGGATATACTTGGTGATACGCTCGTATTCAGAGTTTCGAATATGTATTCAAAACTTTCAACAAAAGAAATGACGGCAATTTTCAATGGAGGTATTGGGGAGCAGGAATCAAAACCAGGTGTAGATAAACTTTCTCTTACTAACGGAATGGAAGCAGTTATCGACAGAACTCTTAATACGGCAAGAAATATGTTAGGCCATATGGAGTCTCAGTACGTGGTTGACATTGAAAACATAAGATTAAAACCAGGAGTAAGAGTTCATCTAAGAGTTGGCTACGGTTCAAATCCAAATTCTCTGCAGACAGTTTTCAATGGAGTAATAACAGAAGTCGAACTTGGAGAAGTTGTAACCGTTACATGTCAATCAGACGCAATAGAATTAAGTCCAGTTGTTAATTCCGTTGACAAAAAAGGTGACAGTGGCAAAATTGACGGTGGTTTAAACACTGGGCTTTATCTGTCTGAACCAAGAGACTTGATGGTAAGACTCCTTTCTATGGGTAGTTCAAGAGTAAGAGAAGCGTTTGCATATGCGACTAGGGGTATGATTTTCTCCGAAAATAAATTTCGGAATTAGACACTTTGGCATGATGCCGTACGAAGCGCTTAATGAAATAGAATATAACAGAAATCTTGGAATCAGAAATGCAGTAAGCGATACGTTACTGGCCATGGGAAATGCGGGTGGTGATGGGCCAATAAGTTCTGCAGCAGGAATGACCGGAGCAGGTATTTCTCAGGTTGCTGGTGCCTTAAACCCGTTTGGCGATAACACTAATCAAACTGGTATTTCTCTAGGTGCAAACTTTAGAATACCAACTCTTGGGTATATGAGAACCATGTGGGCAAATTTTGCAGCGCAAAGAGATTTAGAAATTTTTAAAAGAAATATATATCCTGGTAATGGAACAGGCGTTGCTCAATTCTTAGGTGGCGATCTTGGTGATGGTTGGTCAAATGCAGCTACGCTAACGCCCGAAGATAATCCAAATCCTCGTCTTCATTACCTAGATAGGCTTACGGATGCATCTTGGAATGATCTACTTAGGAGATATAATTCTGGTGAAACAGCAGCAAGTGCCGCAATAGACGTTGCTAATAGCGGAAAAGAATCGAGATCAAGTGGTGGTATAGCCTCCGTCATTCTTAGTGGCACTCTACTTGCTGCTGGCACCGCATTGGCGGTAGGTACGGGTGGATTGGCTCTTCCAGTAATAGGTGCAACCACTGCAGCTTTTGGTGGTGCCACATTACTTGGTTCACTTTCTGGTCGTGGTGGAGCAAACATATTCCAAACACTTGGGTTAATAAGCACTCTAGACGATGACATGCCAGGGTTTGACGAAGTTTCATTTAGGGCCCAAACTTACATGAAAACCGTATGGGATATGTTCCAGCTTTGTGCACGCCTACTTCCCAACTACATAGTTGCCGTTCGTCCTTTCGAAGATAGGTCTACAATATTTTATGGAAAGCCACATTGGCTTTATACATCTGGCGTGGTACCAATAACAACAGGGTTTCCTTCTGAAAAGAAAGCTGTTGAAATGGGATTAAAAACCCCATCCTATAGAAGTCCAGACGCAGAATTATTAGATCTTTTAAACAAGATTAATCAATCATCCAATCCAACTGCAGACTACGAAGCATTTAGAACCATACAAAGTCCGCTTCTTAGTTTGGAGCAAATAGCTAGAGATCAGTCGCTGGCTGCAAATATATATGCACCAGCTGGTGTTCTCAAGGGTAGAGTTATAAACCTAACCGATCCAAAAAGACTTCAATATTTAAACAATGAAAAAAATAAAGTTGTTTCAGAAATTCCGATAAACAAAGGTTATGCAACGGTGGGGTTCCACTTACCAATAACTACGGATAGAGACAAAATACAAATATCGGTAAGTGATCTTCAAAGTGTACACCAAGAAATTCCACAACTACCATTAAGATATTCTTTCCCCTATTTTACAGATAGGGCTTCTGGTGCAGTCTTATTGGATTATCCATTCTATGCCCTTTCGCATAACAGGGACATAAAAAACGCCAGCTTTGAAAAGGGAGGTTCAGATTGGAAAAAACTTTATTCAGATGAAACTTATATTAATCTTTTAGCTTATGAAGCTCAATTAGTCGGAACAACTCCTTTGGTTGATGTTATTCAAGGTAGCACAGATGATAAGGTTGAGTTTTCCATAAAACTTGATGCAATTTCTTTTACAAATTCTCTTGATAAAAACACCCTATTGAGCGCAGAAAATTCCATATTCGATATAGTTGAATCAACATCTGATAGTAAACTAAAGGCTTTTGTCAGAATGCCGCTACCGTCAATGAGAAACGAAGTTTCTAAAGTAACCTCAAAACTTGAAGGAAGCTGGGAGTACGAATATATAAATACAAGTAAAATAATTTCTTCTAGCAAGTTTAGCTATAGAGATTGGGGATGTCCAGAAACCGCAATTGATGAACAGTTTTACATTGCAATGAGATGGCCATATGATATAACTGACGGAGACACGGATGATGAAGTGTTTAAAAAATTTAAAGAAAAATATTTTAAAGATAGAAAAGATAATGAATTTTATGGCAAACCATCTGACTACAAGCAAAGAAAAGTTTTAGTATATAGTCCAATAACTAGAACAGCTGTTGTATGTAAACCGGCATTTTTTATGTGGGGAAAAAATGATGAAGTTGATACATACATTTCTACGGCAGAGGGATCAAAGATTATATCAAATAGTATATCTGCAATTGTTTCCCCTGATGCCGCCTACTACCTAGGAATGATGCACTTAAGTGCACTAGAAAGACCAGGGGATGGTGGTGGAAACTTTCAAGCAGTAATAAATAAATTTGATAATGAAATAGCTCAGAAATCAGCAACAAGTTTAGCAAAATCTGGACTAGCGCCAGTTCCAATTCCAAGAGAATGTTATTACACGTTTGTAAATGACGATACTCCACTTGGTGTTGTGACAACAATGTATAATCCAGCGAATGAATTTAGTCTTACAGAAGAAGCAAAGCAGGCTTTTGGCGATTCTTCTATGGTGGTTGGCTTTGGTCGATTTGACGCATCTCAAGCAACTAGTAAAAAACTTATGGCAGAACTTGTGAGCGCTGGTTCACTATATAGATCTGGAGTCATAGGCGGATCTGCGGATTCGGTAGAAAGACAAGTAGAAGCATTAAATTCGAATCCAAATAGTGCGTTAAGTAGTATATTTAAAGAATTAGCTCCAGTTGGTGGTGTCAATCTTCTTACAGATGGCGATTTTGCTATGGCCGCCGCAAGAGGAGCAAACCTATTGCCATCACAAAACGGTAACGATGGATATTTTGATTTAGTGCTATCAGCTAAGTATGATAAATTGTCAAAAGATAAACTTTGGGACATTCTTGATAGCGAACTTCCTACTACTGGTGACGACAGTGGGAGTGGAAGAGTCCAATATGCAGCCGTTTGGGATCCGCTTGATGAAACATCAAATCAAGCTAGAGCTTTTTACGATGAAGGCTCTAATTCTTCAGTCCACGTAATTGCTGGAGATGGAAGGACACTGTCTCAAGCAAACGACATATGGGATCAATTTAGATTTGGTTATCATAATTACGAATCAGTTAAAAAAATATTTTTTGATGCTTTTGGTCTTGATCCAGATGATGATACACCAGTACCAGAAACAATAATGCAAGTTATTAAGAATCCAAATTCAAACCCAGAAATTATAAAAAAGTATGCCTCCTCAGGCAATGGTGCAATCGATGAATTCGCGCTTCTTCTTGGAAGTGATTTTATTAATCAAAAAACACCACAGTATGACGTAACTCCTTATGGCGCTGCAATTAGAAAAGATCAAAATAATAAACCAATTGTTAGCAAACAGGTTGATGAAGCTATAGAATACGCTAGGAGAAATTTAATAGATGCTTCCTTAGATCAACGGCGGTTTAATAAATTACTTTAACGGCTTAATAGTTTCAAAATATAAACAGTTAGGCAAGTTTTTTCAAAACGCAAGTAACATAAGTCTTATTACTGGGCAAACCGTTGGTGGTGGTTTGATTAAAGTTTCTCAACTATTGGAAAAAACACAAACAAAATCACTTAGCGCCAAACAATTGTTTTTGTTAATAGTTGGCCTATTTAGGCAGGCCATGTGGCAAGACCCCTATGCAAGAGCGTGGTTAGTTCTTAAACCATCTAGAAAAATAGGAATTGGATTTGGTTCATGGGGAGATGAATGGGATTTTCATTCAGTAGATAAAATATTTGCTGCGTTTATTGATCCAAATCAAAATTATTCTTCTGATAAAAAGAAGTTTTTAAAACTTCTTGCAGATAATAAAGGAGAAGGAAATAGCGCAACAAATTTTGTTGGCGTATTAGCTCACAACGTAGATTCTTTTTGGGATTCTAATATAGGACCTTTGTTTACCGCACTTAGCGATGGATTAAGCGGACTCATGAATATGTTCAGGATATCCATGATGCAAATGGGTTATCAGCTATCTGAAGTTGACAACTTTGCTAAACAAGCAAATGTTTTAAATAAGGTTCTTAATGATTCAATCTACTATTCAATGGGTAGACCTGGCTCAATATTAAGAGCAGTTGATAATCCATTTACCAGAGAATATGGAGAACCAGTTGTTGAAGTTAGAGAACCATTCCAAAGAATGCACTACATTAGTTCGTTCTCAACTATATTAAATAATAACATACAAGAGACAACAACAAACGTTGCAACGTCAATAACAGCAGTTTCTGATGGTAAATATCCAGTTACAGTTGCTTTAGATAAGAGCATCCCATCTGAAAGACAAGTGGAAAAAACTATTGAAACTGGATTATATTTTGATAATCTTTTTGGTTCTGGAATAACTGGGTTGATACATCCAATTGTAAACCCAATAGAATTTTCCAGAAGCGCCATAAAAACAACACAAGGCGCACCAGATGAACTAATGGCAAGAAGAGTTGCTCTTTCACATTTGAGAGAATCATTAAAAGATATTTATTCTGGAGAACTAATTGTATTAGGCAGCGCTGACATAAGACCACATGATCTTGTTTACTTAGCTGACGTCTATGAAAGAATGTATGGAATATTTGAAGTAGAACAAGTTGTTCATCATTTTACTCCGAATATGGGTTTTGTAACTTCAATTACGCCAAACGCATTTGTAACGGTTAACGATCCAGCCAGATGGTTTATGTCCTCATGGATGCACTCATGGTTTTCTATACAAAATATAAGAAATGACACTAGAATGATAATGAATTCAGTGCAGGCAGGAAGCACTGGAATATTGTCTAATGGAAATATTTCGGTTGATGGGTTGGCGCAGTCTCTGCGTGTGCAGATGCTCGGCGGTGTTCAGTTCACGCACGGATCAAGCGCTTTGAGTAAAGATATTATGGCCAATTTTACCGCAGAGGGCTTGTTCGACGCTAGAAGCCAAGTGGAACAGCAGTTGAAAGCAAACGCAGACGCGAATGTGAGCTTAACCGGACTTGCAGCAATGTACGCTACAACAACTCTCGGTTCAGCTGCGGTTGGCGCATTGGTCGGTGGGCCAATAGGAGCCGGTATTACTGCAGCAATTACTACCGACTTAATGTGGAAGGGCTGGAAATGGGTTAGGGATAATGTTTTGGATCAACATGGTTGCTACATATCATACTTAAATAGAAACGGTCAACCAATGGACGCAGGGCTTTCTATTAATCAAGGTATGGTTGTTGGCAGATATCACACCAAGAGACTCCTCCCGGGAATACTGGGAGTGCGCTCTAAAGTTAGAACAATAGATGGTAGCGCATTTGTGACTTATGATGAAATGTTAAAAAATATGGGTTGGAAAGAAAAACAAATATCGTCGCTAGTTAGAAATATTAGCTTAGAAAATGCTCTGGTAAATGCAGAAGTGTTAAGGTATTCTGGAACAGGTCCAGATAAAGCTGGATTTAATCAATTTTTTAAAGTTTTATGTAAGTTAAATAAGGTTGTTGACGGAGATGAAATAGAGGTTATAGATATGCTTAACCCGCAAGCTCCTCCATTTAAGGTGAGATTAGAAGGAATTATTGCATCTAACCTGGGAGTTTTCCAGGGGTACGTTAATACTTCTTTTGTTGAAGGAATTAATATTGATTCACCTGGCGCACAATCAGCTTTATTTGTTTACGATAAATTATCACAAACTCCTTTTGTGATTAGAATATCCCCCAACGATCTATCTGCAGCGTCTATTTATACGGAAGATGATGTTTCGCCTGGGTCTAAATTCAACAATACTCGTAGCTACTTAAAAGGTAAATATTACGGTGATCAAGAAGCAGAGAAGTCTCTTGGAACAGTGTTTTACAGATTAATAGAAAATGATCTACAAGATATTATTTTGCGCATAAGAGGTTTATTTTTGGATAACCAATCAGCGACTTTAGACACTATAAAACAAAAATTTAAAGAACAAATTTATCCAGATTCTATTTTGTATAAAAAATTTGATGTTATATATTCATCAATATTTACTTCAGAATTAAAGGAATATTTTGAAGTAACTGGATCATCAGACCCTTTGATAGATTTACCAAATGATAAAATAAAAATGTTTAATACTTTAGTAAGTTTTAAAGTAATGGAAACTCTCTACTCAAAGGCTTCGGAATGGCCATATGTTGGTTGGGATGAGTACTATGATGATGGCGGAGCTGCTACATTAAACTGGGAGTTAGTAACAAATAATCTCGCTCAAGTTTATACCGTAGATCTTCTTAGGAGTAGGCCAGCTGAAATAGGTTTAGATGATCAAATACCAGGTCTAAAATACATTGAACAAAGGTCAAGCTGATTGTAATGGATGAATTTGGTTTAAATATAGATGATTTTGAAAATTCTAAATCATTTACTTCAAAAATAGCTGATGGGTTTAATCCTGGCGGAAGTAATAGTTTAGTTACTTCCGCCTCAAAAGAAAAGTATGTTAATCAGTCTTTGACATCAAGAGATGTAGTTGACATAATGGCTGGTCGGAGCGCTTTCAAGAAATCCAGCAACATTGATGGATCTTAATAGTAAATTTGTTCAATCTTCTCTTCACGGAGTATTAACAGCTGGCGCAAAGTACGAAGCGTTTGAGGTTCCAAATCCAGATTATCAAGGCAATGAGGGTGAGAATCCAACGCTTTCTGGTTCTGAAGCTTATATGAAAACTATCTCTCAATCAATGATGGGTACAGGGCTTGCTCCATCAAGAATGCCAAATCCAATTTTAGAAAAAATGATGGGTGACGTAGGAAAAAATAAATCTGTTTCTTATATTGGAGAATCAAATGGGGCTTTTTATAAGCACAATAATATAGTCTATGAACTAAAGCAAAATGCTCCTTCACTTGGTTCAAGGCCAGTGGCTATTATCGATGAGTTGTCTACAGAAGAATCGCAAATTTATTTAGAAAGAGGTAAAGAGCTTCACTCTAGAATACCAGATAATGCACTTACTCTTGGTTTTGAATTTGATATACCCAACACACTTAGCTCATATAAATTCTCTCAAACAAAATCGTACTATCAAGATTCAGCGGAAGCCATGCGGTGTTGATCCAGCATTGATAAGCGCTCCGAGCGCAAGGGCTTACGTAAGTGCTGCATTAATAGAGTGTTTGCTAATGTTAACGGATCCAACAAAGGGTGTTGAAATTAAAGGAAGATTTGGCCTTAAAAGAGCAATTTTATCAGAAGACGATGCATCTCAAAGAAATGTTAATCCTACTAGCGGAATAGATCAAAATAACACAAATACAATATCAGATCACGTATTTGGTAGAGCTTTTGATATTGACGCAATTGGTTCGTTCGCTAATCTTGGTAAATCAAAAGAACATTACGCTTCGTCTCTGCATTATGTTTTATCTAGACTAAACACTCTGCCAATGCAATTGATCCCAGATTTAATTGTTTTTAGTCCAGATGTTGCGAAAGATCTTGGCGTTGGAGAAGGGTTTGAATCCGAAAGCACGCCCATAAAAACTATGTATCCCAATTTGAAGTTTGTCAATTTTGAATCCGCATCTGAGCACAAAGATAATATTCATATTAGCTTTAGCCCAGATAGGGGAGGTCAGTATATAGGATCTCCTGGTTGGGTTAGCAAACAGGGTTCACAACAAGGAGAGTCTTCAGTCCCAGTAAATACAGAACAGGATATATCTGCAGCAAAACAGAAGGCTCTTACTAATTATAAATCTGGGGGACCTGATATATCTTTAAACGAATTTTTTATATTACTTTCAAGCGAAGGACCCTTTAGTGAAGAGGTCGCTGCAATATTGTGTGCAGTGGCCGCAAGAGAAAGTGTCGGTAAACCGTCTTCCTTTAATGGCAAATGCGGTGAAACATCCACTTCTTGGACTGGTGATTATTCAATCGGCTCTTTCCAATTTAATTTGATTGCATTAATGAACAAATCAAATAACACTTCTTCGAATGTTCCCATATATTATAACGGAACGGCGGTTGACCCAAAACTCTATCCAGCACATGAACTAGCTTACGTTCCAGCAAAAACAAATGGCTGGGATTCAAATGCAACAGGCAAAAAAATGATAGAACTACAAAACAATGGTAAAGCCGATACGGATGATAAATTATGGTATCCGATAAACCAGATATGGATGCTTATGACAAAATGGGGAAGGGTTGATTTTAAAAATCAATCGAAAATTACAACGTCAAACGGATTTGCAGCTTGGGGAGATTACAATAATAGAGATGGAACCCCCAGGTCTGAATGTGGTTTTATTTTTAAGACAAAATTCCAAGACGCAGTAAACGTTTATCTGACTTCTGGTAAACCGATAGACACTCTTACTACTTGGGTTAGAGAAAATCTACCCAAAGCTAATCCAAGAACAAAGGATTTTATTGAAAGTTGGATGAATGGTGATGTATACCGTGACAAAAAAGTTGATGGGATACTCAAAGATGAGGCAAGCAGCAAACCAATTAATTATGGGCAAGCTCAAACACCTGAAACAGCCGATGGTTCAAATAATTCAAACGAATCTGCAACTTTTACAAGAGGTCAAATTTTTGATGCCGCTAACTGGCTTAAGCAGAATCGAATTCCAACTTGGATAAGTAAATATAGACAAGATTTGATAGAAAACGGTGTTGCTAATTTCCAATGCGACAGGTTTGCAAGAGTTCTTTCCGCATCTGTCGGTTTATTCGCAGCCGCTGAAACCAATCTTACAACTCAAGCATGGGAGGGTGAAGCTTTCAAGACTACAGTGCCCACGCAGACGCTGAGAAACTACGAAACTGCTGGAGCACACTGGGAAGATATTAAAAATAATGGAACAGAAAATAAACAATGGTATTCCGCTGATTCTGAAACCGGCAAAAATCCTCCGGCTGGATACTTGGTTTTCTGGACTGGCGGTAAAGATGAGTACGGCCATGTTGGAGTTTCTGTTGGTGGTGGAGAATATGTTGACCAGCATACTAGCACAGAAAGACCAAGCCCAAGAAAGATAAATTACGCAACGTTTCCGGGCGGTCAATATGCCTATGCTGGATGCTCAAGTGTCTGGTCTGTTTAATTAGGAGATTATTATGAAACATTATCCAAAATTTGATCAAAGACTGAACTCTCATTTAGAGAACCAAAGAATGCAGCAGTCAAGGACTCGTTTGGGAACTGTTATGTCTTATGATAAAATAACCAATACGGTTATGGTTGTTATGGATGATAAAATAGCAAATACGGCACGGAAATATATATAGGGCAATACCGTGCCCAACGATACAGGGTGTCCAAATGGTTGCGCCTACCACCGGATCACGCTGCGTGGTTGGTTTTAGAGACGACTCAGAGGTATCTCCATATATAATATCTTTTGTTGACGATGGATCTTCAGTTGGTAAATATGGTCCATCAAATTTTGTTAATACTGGCATACCTAAGTTTATGGTTTAATTATGGCAGAAAAAATTAACGCAGATAAAAGCTACGAGTCTTCAGTCGGAAGAACCATTGTAGAGGCAGATGAAATTAATAGAAGAAAAACGTTTTCCTCTAGAGAAGTTGGTATTACGCATCCAGATAATCCAGCCTTTATAAGGTTAACTGATTCTGGCGATATAGAGCTATTTGCTGCTCCCGGGATTGGTATAGTAATCAATGCTTCTACCAGAACCGTATCAATTTTTGCCGATAATATTAAATTGCATACGAAAGAAGATGGACTTCAGTGGAACTCTAAACAGTTCAACAGTTCTGCTACTGTCTTTGCTGAACCTGCCTTTATACAGGTCGGGGGAGCAGATTTTAATCCTGGTTTTAAAAACGCTGATTATTATATTAATAATATTAGTGAATTAGACAAAGAGGATGATCAACCAACTGTTACTATTCAAGGTGATTATGATTATGTATCCGATACGGATACTTCTGTTGTAAAAAATAGCCTTCCAACTGGTTCAGAGTCGGATTACTCCATGACCTTTAGTCAGGCTGAATTAGATGATATAAATAATTTTTGGAATAAAAATACTAAAATATTAAAAGAAACCCAAAGCGCTCTGCTGCAGTCTATTTTAAATTATAAGACTCAAGGCTATACTATAGAACAAGCAAAAAATAGAATTTTAGAGGATAATTAATGTCTGATTTTTATATTGATTTAAGTGGAGATTTAGTTGTTAATGGTTCTGGGGATATAGCAACAGTTCAAGATCAATCCACAAAAGATATACAACATGTTTATATTAGGCTAATGACTGAGCCCGGAGATTTTTTTGTTTACCCCCAGCTTGGTACCCAGCTCTCAATGCTTTACGGCATGCCACAAAGCGTTCAAACCGGAGATCTTGGTAAAAGGCTTATAAGATCTGCCCTAGAGAGAGAAGGGGTCTTTAAAAATAGGCAAATTACTATTGAAGCAGTACCTGTCAGCGCTGATTCGATTAGGTTTGATGTTTATTTAGCTGGCAGCAACTATCAACCAGTGGTACTTTCTATAACTCAAGATTTAGGAGCGTAATATGCCAGTTATGAATGTAAAAACAAGAGAGCAAATGTTACTGGCTACCTTGGATAGTCTCCAAAAAAATGCAGGAATTAACTCAATATCGCCTGGCTCAATTGCCAGAGCCTTTGCTGAGGCAATCCATTCTGAAATATATGATCTTTACAACGCCCTAAAGTTAAGCATTGAGCAGTCAAGTTTGGCAACGGCCAACGGGGCTAATCTAGATATGATAGGTGCATTATACAATGTACCAAGAAGATCAATTTCATCTGAGTTAGTTTCAGAAAGAGCCACAGCAAATATAGAATTTTTTATTGGCAAACCATACAGCGCAGCAATTACCATTGCAGCTGGAACACTTGTATTTAATGATATTAACAATTATTCTTCAGTTCAATACATGTACGAGCTTACCGGCGATGTCATTATTGCCGCAGGAAATACTAGGGCATACGGATCAGTGAAGGCAAAATTTGCTGATAATAATATAACGGCTGCTAGAAATACATTAGTAAAGCATAATTTTATTGCGCCTCCAGGAGTTGTAGTATTTTGTAATAATCCCAAAGAAGTTTATAGCACTTTAAACTCAGAGTCAGATGACAATTATCGTAGAAGAATAATTGCTGCAGTAAGGGGTTCAAACACGGGAACCGCAGAGTCTATTCGCTTTGCAGCTTTAGCCGTAAAAGGTGTAAAGGATGCTAAAATAAGAGAGGCGTCTTTTGGAATCGGATCATGTGATATTATATTAGTGCCAGAAACTAGATCAAGCATTTCAACAATGAGCCAATATGTTATAGAGCAAGTTAAGGCAATAAAGCCAGTTGGTGTCAACATTAATGTAAGAATAGCAGAAAGAAAACCTGTTGATATAAATATGTCTCTTGTTTTAAGAGAGGGCACAAATACCTCAGTCGCAAGAGCTGTTGAAAATCAAGCAAGAATTTTTATTAATAGATATATTAATACTTTGTCCATTGGAGACTCTCTATCAATTACCGAAGTGGAAAGACAGGCGCGTTTGGCTTCTGAAGTTATTGTTTCTGCAACAATTAATTCAGTAAGAGTAGAAGGACAAAATATCCCAAATAAAGACTATAGATTATCCGATGATAAATCTTACATGACAGCTGGATCATTATCGATATATTCTGTTATAATGGGTAGCTCCGATTATTAAAGGATGATCAATGTCAGAACAATCTTATTTAGTTACAAAAAAACAAATTATTAAAGCAAAGAATATGACGCATGCGCGAATGCTATCTGAGGGGTATAAGGATTTTCCTGGTCAAATACTTCATGAAGAAGTTGATGTTTCTCAAGATTACGAGGAGTTTAACGAAGAAGAGGATCCAACTTTTAATATCAATTCTCCAGATGAGGGTTCAATCTTTTTAAGATCAGAAAATAGACGCCTGGCTAAGTTGGCCGAAAAGTATAAGAACGTAAAAGATGAAGCTGTAATTTCAGTTTACCAGGCAGCATTTGATGCCTTTTCAAACTTTGAACTGCCGAAGATTAAAGCTCCTACATTTAAATCAACAAAACATAACACTCCGGAAACAGCTGTAGTAGTTTTTGCCGACTGGCAAATGGGTAAAATAACACCAAGTTATAACACAGAAGTTCTAGAAAAAAGAATAGAACTATATACTGAAAAACTATTGGAGATTACAGAAATACAAAGACTGCATCACAATGTAGACGATCTTCATGTGTGGTTGTTGGGTGATATTGTTGAGGGTGAAGAAATATTCGCTGGTCAAAGTCATTTGATAGATTCCGGTTTATACAGACAGGTCGGAATAAATGGTCCAAAGATACTTTCTAAGTTTCTTACTACAGCTTTAGAAAACTTTAAGAGAGTTCATGTTACTGGCATTATTGGAAACCATGGAGCTGTTGGTGGAAAGATGAGAAGATCTCACGATCCAGAAACGAACATGGATAGACTTTTGTATAAGATATTAGAACTAATTTTTGCTAAAGAAGATAGAATATCTTTTAATATTCCAGATGGTAAAGGCGAAAGAAATTGGTACGCAGTAGATAACATAGGAAATTATTCTAGTCTTCTCATACATGGAGATCAGCTGCCCGCTCCAGCTCAATACTACGGGTATTACAAGAAAATAATGGGTTGGAAAGATGGAGCAATTCCGGAGCATTTTGATGATGTGTTCATGGGTCACTACCATCAGCAGTTTAAAATGACCATTGGAAGTACAATACTTAGAGTTTCCGGTTCACCAGAAAGTAGTAATACATATGCCCAAGAGTACTTTTCTTCAATGAGTAGACCTTGTCAGCATTTAATGTTTGTTCATCCAGAAAATGGTATAACAAGCGAATATAGCGTATGGCTAGATTCCGTATAGAGGTTTAAAAAATGAAAACTTATTTGTTGAGCTTTGTCACTTCTGATTTTTCCAAAAATGGAAAAACATGGAGTACTGAGGCTATTGACCTTTACGCAAATAAGTACTATAAAAATTATTCCTATACAAGATTTCCTACTGGAATCAATTCTTTAGGTGATTACACGTTCACTGGAACAAAAAATATAGCTAATGCTACACCGACTATATCTGGCTCTACTTCGGTAACAGATATGCGGAGAAATATATCTAGAGCCAGAATCACAGACTTATTATATCTTTGATGCTGTAGCGGATGAAGATGGAAACTACATTATCGACTATGACGAGGCGTCAACTCCGATAATATCTTCTTCTTCAAGTCAAGATTATTTTTATAGGTTTATAGATACTTCTTCAAGAGTAGATATTCGAACTTTTAAAGGGGCTTTTTCTTCTTCTTTAAATAGTATAGAAGACATATCGTTTAATGTTAATGTGTATGAGTCAGACTCATTAAATCGGACCATGGCTTCTATCTAGCACTTCAACTTCTCAAGCATTAGCTTCAATTCTGCTAGTTAAAAATAGCAAAAGATACGCAAAGTTTGAAGTAGAAATAGATACAGAACTTTCCAATTTAAGTGTTCTAAGTTTTATTCTTCTTGTTGAAATTGCAATTGCAGATCCGACTAATCCAATACTCGCTAGATCAACAAAAAATATTTTGAAAAAGTTTCCGTCTTGGATGCTTTTAAATAAAGATGCGGTGGATCAAGCAACTCCTGATCTTTATATCCCGCAAACAACAGCGGGTAAATTTGTTAACGCAATTGTTGGAGAAGCTTTAGATAATTTTGATAGAGAATTAGATTCTTTAAATATAAATTCTTTTATTAATAGAGCCGACGAGAATCAAATTGCCTGGATATATTCATCAACAAATGTTAATAATACATTTCACAAGATTACTGGCAACGGTATTGAGCTAGCAAGAGCGGATAATTTAGTAGATTTTTTGAAGTCTAAGGCTTCCGATTATATCTTTTATCATAATCCAATTAACAGAGAAGTACTAACTCTCAAAAAGTTTTCTGTACTAAAAGCCGAAAATGTAAACTCTAGTTCAACAATACTCGACCAACTTCCAGTACAAAAGTTTAATTGGTTTGATGAATTTGGTCTTAGGGTTGGTTTAACAAGATTATATCTAGAAGAAAACGTGTCATTTAAAGAAAGAATAATAGACACGTTTAAAAATCCAATTGGTATAGATATAGAATCTTTCAAAAAAACACTTAGAAGAGAACTCAATTTATGGAAAGCGTTTGGTGCTGAGCCAAGTTCAAGTTATTTAGGGGCTACGCCTGAGATACTTGAAATGTCAGACATAACTAATTCTACCCCCTACTTTACTCCAGACAAAAATCCAACAGATTATTTTAGGAATTTAGTAGAAGAATTAAATATTAAATATCCAAACAATTGGGGATATCTAGAGTTTGATAATGCAATTTGGGATTATGCTGGTCTAAATAACAATGGGGTTTCTAGGATATCAGCGAGATATCACGACTCAACAGTAAACATACCGTACTATCAACCTGGAGTTGGTGATCAAAATGATCTTCTTTTCTCAATTAGAGAAACAGACGCAACACCATTAAGATACGAAACCTATCTCATAGCTAAAGGCAAAAAGAAGGTTGGATCTACCCCAGAATATTATCCAGTCGATATAAATTATGAATACTATTCAGATTATTACATCAAAGAATATAACAATCCAGCAGCAACCGTAAACTTTACAATTGAGTTCCATGCTACGCCCCATGGCGTATATTCAACTCCATCTATTTTTTATGCGCCAGTAACAGTTTATCCTAAAAACAATAAGGGTCCGCAACGGAAGCTCAGTATACGAATGGCAATCATACGACATATTTGATACAGAAGGATTTACTTCTAGTAATTTAATTATTAACGGAAAATCAACCCTTAATAGATATCAGAATACAGTCAATAATACTGTGATTAACAAAATAGATATAAACAGAATACAAAATATTCTTGTTACATTGGGATTATGGAATGGAAGTTCATACGCAACCCCACCTTCTTCAGATAGCTTTGTGATAAGATTTTCGAATAACACAAACAACACTTTAGAATATGGTGGATCTACCCCTTATCTTTCTGCAACTCCCTCTTTTAACCAATCAACAAAAATGCAGATTGCTTCTAAACTTTGGACACAGGTAGAAAATCTTAAAAAAACTGCAAAACAAACAGCTGAGATTAGGGTCAATCCGCTTTCTGCAACTCCTGCTAGTTCTTACGCTATAGATAAGAATAGGATAATGAACAACATAGTTCATCCGATTGGAGCAACGCCAAATTATTTTTATATTGAAAACATAAAACCATCAGATTCGGCCGTAGTTGGTTATATAACTGACTCTTCTCCGTTATCTGGATATGGTGGAGTAACTTTTGACCCGTTATTGGATTCAAAAGTTTTTGTACCGTCTTCACCAAATATACAAGTAGTTGTTGATGGAGGAAATGCCACAGCAAATCAGTATTTTTCAAGCATATCCTATAAATACTCAGCAACACCGAATTCAATTTTAATAAATCTTAAAGATGGGATCAATTACCCAAGGACTTCTATTGCCTGGGAACCGTTCAGTGCGTCTTCAACACCGATGTATGGATACATTGATGAGTATGGTTTTGTCGGCTACAACAGCGCTAACGGTGAGTTTATTCCTAGTAAAAATTCTGATTCATTGATTGTTCCAGAAATAACTAGAGAAACTTTTGGAATATCTGGTTCGGCAAAGTTTGACTATTTCTTTGAAAGTATATCAATCCTAGATCCACAAGATGTCGATGTTCTAATTTGGTCAGAGCAAAAAATTGTCAATCCATTCTTGAATAGAAGTTATGTTTTGAAATCAGACAACATTCAATCTGCTTTAAGTGATTCTCTGTACACCATAAAAAAAATAACCTATCCAGGAAATTCAATTGTAGAAGAATATAATCTAGAAAAAAACACAACAGTATTTACCAATTTTGTGGCAAAGGGGAGACTATACGACGCAAAGCTGGAGGCAAGAATTAATACTGGTTGGATGAGCTTAGATAAACAAGAGTATTATGTTTTTGCTAAACCCAAAAAGCAGACATTCAGTGGAGTATTGAAAGAAATTATTTTGGACTCAGTTCCGCAACAAGGTGCTCCAATATACGTAACCGCAAAAGAGGTCGGCGTAGCTACGCCTTATGCGGATTATGTCGAAACCGCTTTTGAAGATTTGGCAACCCCGAGAGAGATGGGTTTTTATAATAAGGAAATACTTTATCCATCATATGATAATAATTTTTATTTATCATATCAAAACATTTACGACGCTAGCATTGTTGACAAATTTACTGGAGAAACTGTAGCAACAGATCTTCAAACAATCACAAATGTTCTTTCATCGGGATCTTCGACTCCTATATTTGTTCAGGACAGAGAATATGAAATTATATATAGGGTAAAAAACTCGTATTATATTGAGAATATATTATCAGGATCATCCTACTATTCAAGAATAGTTTTTGATTCTACGCCCAGTGAGTCGCTTGATTACGAAGTTGTTTATGAGTCTTCTAGCTATGAGCATTCGACTCCAATACCGGTACAGTTTGGCGAAACATCATCACTACTAGATAGTGGGTATGTTGTTGTTACAAACGGAGATTATCCATTCAACAACGCAGAAGTAAGATTGTCTCCACAAAATATAATAGATGATGGAAAAGATTATATTGTAATATCAATAATTTCGCTAGATGTCAATGGTAATCCAAAACCATCACAAGAGTTTAATTTATCTAGTCAATATCTTTTAATTACTCCTCAAACCATAAAAACGAATAACGAAGGATATGGGATTGCAAGAGCTGTATACGCAAGTTCATCTACGCCAGTATCTGGAACATTGGTAGATAGTATACAAGTTACTGGAGTCGGTCCTGAAAATAGTTCTTTTAGCAAAAAATATCAATACAAAATTCATTCAAACTATAAACAAGAATACTTAATAGCTATCGCTGCAGATCCATCGATAGTTAAGGCGGACGGCGTATCTTCTATATTTGTTGACGGAATAGCATCCAAAAACAATGCTCCGGCAAAAGATACCGTAATCTATTGGAGAAAAGGAAGAACTCCATACGCTGCTTTAATGCTCGAGGAATACTCAAACTCTTCGCTATTTAATGGATATTCTGGGTCTGTAATAACAGATTCAAATGGAAGATTCACAATTGGACCTATTGTAGCCCAAAATAGAGCAACACCGGGCTATTGGTATATGGCTGTTGAGTCTGAATTTAAATCTGCGTATGACGCCAGCGCAACGCCTGTTGCTGGCGATATTGCGTATTGGTATGAGTCTTATGATAATATTGATCTTAACTACAATAAAGACATTAAGATGGTAGACGTAATTAATTTTAATAATGAAGAATCATTAGAAATATACTCAACTCCAAGCTTTATAACTAGTTACTATAATGATCAGCTAGTGCAGCCTACTGGTGCAACACCTAGGTGGAATCCGCCTAAATGGCTTCCAATATCTAGATATGAGCAATATCAGGCGGGATTCTTGGGCTCCACACCATATTATATATCTAATTATAATAATTTAAAAAAGGATAACTAAAGTCAATGGTTAAACCATTCAACTCCGACACTAATGCGGTCTTTGTCAAGGCGAATAAGCTTCCAATTGATGATCAGTCTGCAGGAATTGCTTGGTTTTCCTCTAGGCCTGTCAGTCCAGCAAACAATCTTTCGATAACAGATTTGTCTAGCTTTACTCCAGAAAATGCTTACAGCACGGAGGTTAGCGGAGATATAAGAGACGCCAAATCAAAAGTAGTTTTTGCAAATGAGCTTGGTGTTCTTGAAGACGAATCTGGTAATACAGTATTCGATTCTGATGATGTTAGTATTTCAGATATATTCTTAAATGAAGCAACATTCGACCAACAATACACTGGTTCGTCAGTAAAAAACAAGATGTTTGCCCACTCCTATTATATTTCTAAATACTACACAATGCTGCCAACAGATTCCTTTTTGATAAATAATTTAAATTCATTTATAGAAGAAGATAAAATACCAAAGTCTATAAAAGTAATTGATGAAAATAACCAGGAATACGTAGATAGGCAGAGTGGTATTAAAAAGTATCGAATACTTTTAGATCAGGTTGACAATAGTGTTTATTCAGAAAGATCAAATCGTCCGTACAAAGTTGTTGTTCTTTTTTCTGAGCCAAGTCCCAAAAACTTACAACTTGTATACGACAAAGTTTCTTTGACATCAAATGAATCGGTATCTTCTGTTGTTCCACAGTATAAAGAAAACATTAATTCGATTGAAGTGTTTAATAGAGTTTTGGAAGAGTCTTTTGCTTCGGACAACTCTATGAGAAATAAAAAAATATTTTCTAAAAAATCAGTTAGTTTTAAAAATAATATTATAAACAATAGTTCATCAGCTACTGGATTAGAGATAGTGGTACCAAGAAAAGCCATTGCTGACAGCAGGACTTATGAAACTTTTAATTGGAGATTAATAACAAAAGTTCTTAAAAAAGTTGACGTGTCTTCCTTGAACGCAGAACAAGAAATTGACTCCGAAGAGAACATCAAGCAGAAAATAATAAACTGCGCAGTTCTTTGCACCTCTGCCCAAAAAGCGTCTATGGATACTTCTTTAGATTACTCTTCCGCAAATCCTTATGTTTTTTATAGGTTAGAACAATCTCCATTTAATCTATCAAAATATTCTTATGTAAATCCATTTGGTAGTGGATTAAAAACTGCTGCAAACTATTGGCTGGTATCAATTGATGATTTAACTAGTTCACAATTAGCTCAATATGATATTTTGGCTTGGTCGCCAAGTGTTAATATAACAAAAGAGCAAGGAGAAAAAATAAAGTATTTTGTAGAAAATACCCAAGGAACAATTGTATTAGATCTTTCTCAGGCTGGCGGAGCAGAAAACATTGAACCATCTTTAACAACATCAACAGATTTATATCCGTTAAACACATGGACTTACAATAATGCTAACTTCTTTCTTGATGAAACAAAAAACGGCGCCTGGCCTATAAGTCATTCTATTTTTGAAAATGTTAACATTGATGGAACTAATTATGATGTTTATTCAATATTTGGGAGAAGCAATGTTGGATCATTAAACTTGGGTATATCTAATCATAAATTGGTAAAAGAATTTACTGGTTCATATTCAGAATCAAATGTTGTTTTAAAAAATTCTAGAGGTAAACCGCTATTTGTTGGAATGGGTTATACCAACACAACTGATGCCTTGGTCAAGGGTAATATACTAGCAAGCACTACGCCAATACTAAAGTATTGCAACGATATATACCAATCATCTGCGATATTCGATATTGCCACAGCAAACGGTGGTGTTTCTTCGGTAGTGGAAGTGCCATTTACTGCAACTTCGGCTATTGAACGGACCTTTTAAGATTCTCTACAATGCTGTTTCAGTCTCCTTGACATCTAGAATATTTGCGTCTAAAGTAAAAGATGTTCGAGCATCTTGCTACTACCATGTTTCCGACTGGTACAACAGTTATGTTATCAATCAAAATGTTCTTTTAGATGAAGAAAAAAAACAAACCTACAGCTTGATAAAAGATTTAGATGGTAAATTAAATTACGCTAAAAATATTACAACTTCAAATTTATCTATTCTAGATTTTTATAAAAAATCTGTTTATGATTTTTTGGCTGATCAATATGCCATAGCTCTTCAAGAAATTGATGTTTCGAATATGGAGTTTTATATTGAAATTACAAATCCTGATGTAAAAATATCAAACTCAGTTCAAGTAACACAAGACAGTACTTTGTCTCAAAATGTTTCAGAAATACCAACATCTTATACTCTATTTAAGGTTGATCCAACAGCTCTGGAAGCACCTCTTTACGCCTACACAAATGCACCGTCGGCGGAGTTTAAAATTCCTGGTGGTTTTGGTGCGTATGTATTAAGAGATAGGGTATATAAGAGTTCTAATTCATTACAAGACAATTTGAATTCAAAAATATCTTCTCGTAACATATATCAATCTTATCCTTTTAAATTTACAATATTTAATTCATACGTTCAATCCTCTGAATCACCAACGACATTTAGCGCACAATGGTCAACGGAAATAGAAGCAACATACGAAGCTACTCTAAGTAGACAAGAATTCTATAAAATAGACCGCAAACAAACTGGAACTGAAGCTACGGATCCAGTATGGTCTGAAACACTAACGGCCTCTGAAGAAGCGGATCCCGCACAAACGGAAGCCTATGCGGTAGCTGATGATAGACTAAATGGCCAATATAGGGCAACGAATTCAATTGCTTCCAGAAACAACTATCTATTTACAAGAGATGTTACACATGGAAATACCTATAAGAATTACAAAGTCGGTCAAACCGGCATGCTCCCCGCATATATTGCGTTCATACAAATTACTCTTAGAGAAGCAAAAATATCCAATTCATCGCTACTCGATTGTCCATTAAATAGAGTATATGATACCCAAACAGCAGCCGCTGTAACAAAATTCCAACAAGTTTATAAAGCTCGTATTAAGGATGGAATTGTAGATACTGAAACCAAGTCTCTTTTTACAAGAGAGGTTTGGAAAAAAATGTTTCAAACAGACAATGCGAGATACCAAGAAGTCTACAATAGAGTATCTAGTGGCAATAATTCCGACGCCGCGGTATTCATAAGAAATGCTGCTACTGTTGCCGAGATATGGGAACTTAAAAATACAGATTTAGATTTCCAAAAAATCTCTTATACTGGGACAGAAGGAGCACTTGAAGTTTCTGACGTCATATATATTGCTGTTCCGCCTAAGTATAGAAATAAAAATAATATGAGAAATGTTCGCATAAAAAGCATCGGAATTCTTCCGGGGTCATTTCAAGCTGCTCCGTCTTATAAGGGTATTAGTATAGAAGAAGTTAAAGGTTACGCGTTTGATTTGGATACACAAACAGCAAATTATTCAAAGTCGCAAACCTTTGGATCTACACTTCCGATTTCAACAAATGGTCGAGTAATATCTATAGATAAGCCATTGGAAGAATGCGGCGTAATCTCAATAAAGATAAAGGGTGGAAAGTTGGGTGGATCTTTTGGCCCTTACGCAGAAGGATATGCGATTAGGCATATAGTTTTTAATATAAGCTACGAAGCAATGATACAGGGTCCTGGAAGCGTCCCTGTTTATAGCGAAGAAAAAACAGGTTACAACCTAGTAACAACAACGAAACCGGTAACCATAAAGTATAAGATTTCTGGAAAAGTAGAAAACGTATCTCCCAATAAAGCAGAAGTAATAGATCTAAGTGGATTAAAATCAGTAAAATTTACAACTGAGCCATTATCTATAACTTACCCCACCTTTACTGGTAGTTCTACAATTGATTTAACAACGACTAAAATCGATTTTAGTTCCAAAGAATACAAACCACCTTTTTCCCCCTATACTCAATCTTCAGCGGGGGCAACTCCCAACTACAAAGATGAATCAATCAAAATAGATTTAACATCCAGCAAGTCGATATCGATAAATGTAAGTTCACTTAACGTTTCAAATGTTTTGTCTGGAACAAAAAATCCGGTTAATCAATCTTCTGTATCAGCCACAATATTAGATAAAAAATTGTTTTTCCAAACCTCATCTTTAAATTATCAAAATTCAAATATAATAAAAAGTAGTGATCTTAACATAGAAAACTATTGGCTCTTAAAACAAGACGGTTCTTTAATACAAAAAGCTAAAAATTCAGTCAGTGTTTTAGATGGTCTGCTACTCTTGTGTCAGCCGAGTAATGATCCAGAAAAAATTGGTAAACCTTACGGCATACAGCTACAAAACTTCATAAGCAGTAATTCAGCTAATTCAGAGCTTAACGTAGATTACGGTGCGTTTATTCTTCAAAATGAGGCTCCAAATAATGGAGGATTTTTGTACGGTTTCTATGATCGTTTAAGAAAAGAATTCATAGGAACGACACTTTATTATAATGATTTAATTAATAGGGGCGCCGATAATGTTTATATTGCCGTACTCGCCCTTGATGCGGATGGAAATATCGGTGGATCTGATTTTATTGGTTCAAAAACATTCGGAACAATTTCACCTCCATCTGCACCGGTTAAAATAGCTTGTCCGGTTTATCATGCAACGTACATTCCTTCTTCAAGAATTTCTCTTTCTTCTATCCCGCCAAATCTTTCTAAACTAGATGCCTGGCCGCTGTATATAACATCTGGTTCATTTGTTAGAGAAATATATGTAGATCCAAATTATGGATGGACAGGATGGCTTCAGAAGTATAGTGGCAAGACGATAAGGGCCACTTACTCAACTCTTGACATGCAAGACGTACTATGGTCACAGATACTTGGTCAGCCGTACGTTGATGTTCTTAACGAGTATCCGGTTTTTCTTTCTTCTAGAAAAATACAACTTTCACAGGTTCCCATAGCCTCTTTTGTAGAGCCATCAGAAAATGCACTTGGAGTTTTAAAACAGTATCTTTTTATAGAAACGAGAAATTCAATAGACGATGAATGGGATCAACTAGATTTTAACTATATAAGAAATGTTAATTGCAGCACTGGGATTATTGATGTTATAAAGGATCTACCACAAGATCCAGATTTGGTCAGAGTATCGTACGCTGTAAAAGCAAGTGGAATTCCTATAAAACACGTTAATGGTTCCCCTGTACCAATAAATCCATTTCTGAACCAAGAAGAGGTTGAACCAGAAAAGCCTTTGTATATCTACATTAAACCCTCTAAGGTTGAAGTAAAAAACTACACTAGCCCACAAACCTACACGTGGGATCACGTTTCGGATTATAGTTTTAATGGCGTTGTCCATTTTACATATGACAACTCAATATTTAATCAGTATGAGTCCTCCTCGTTTGACATCACTGCAGTACAAATAGGTCTTATTCATGTATTAAAAAACAGACCGGCATCAGGAATAGACATTGTTGATCTAAGGGTTAAAGGTGGAGGAATCAAGTCAACATTTGATAAATCAAACAATATTGAGTCTTATGGGGCTTTAGATATAGAAAAAGTATTTAAGCAGACAAAAGAAGCAATTTCTTTCTGGGACGTTTACCCCCCAGAACAACAAGCTTATCCAAATGGTGGGTTTATAATCATCAAAATGCCAAAGACGGTTCTTGATAATTTTATTAATAAAGAAGAAGTGTATTCTATAATAAGGAAAAATATTACAGCTGGTGTTGTATTTAAAATACAAGACATGGAAGGTAATGATTGGGGTGTAGTATAAAATGTTAAATGTTTTACCAGACACAATAAAAACTTTTTCTGAAAATTCTCAGAGAACTGTTGGTTCTTTGATTAGAAGTATGAGAGTAGATAAAGCGCAGGTAGCAGAATTAGTCAGAAACCTGTCCACATTTTCTGCTGGTCCTACGTACGTTCCTAGTCTTTCAATATCAAGAGAGTTGATAAAGTCTGAATTTTTTGTAGACTTTTTTAGAGATTTGGAAATCAGATTCTCCAGATACTTTGACGCAACAAATTCTATAAATATAGTTATAAACTCAATGACAGAAATAATGCTTTCGCAAATAGCAAAGACAGAAAAAGCCATCGCCTACTACGAAAATTATATTGATAATTATCAATTTATATCTGGTAAAGATGATTTATATAATTTCTCATATATTGAAAATTTTGATAATAACCTAAATTCTAATGAATATGAATCGCAAAAAGCAACGTATATCGATAGGGGTGGGCCATCCTTCAGTGCAAACGGAAACGGTTATGTAGATCCAGTTTCTTCTACATTCAAAATAGGTTCTGGAATAAATTTAATAAATATTAATGATAACATTAAAGACATAAAAATTTCTTCAAATTATAAGCAGTATGTTTCATCTTCCTCAGATCCAAAGAGTCTTTTTAATGAAGATGATTCTGATGTTTGGTCTGTTTCCATTAAATCTCCCGTGGTAATTACTTCTTCTATGGATGAAATATCTAAATATATCGATTATGATTACTCGTACATAGTGCGGCGCAAAAACCCTTCTTGATGTATCTCTTGTCCAAGAAACTGAAATGGACTTTTTAAGATTATTCCCATCAGAAAGTAATGGTTTACAATTACTGCAAGTCGCCGTTGAATCAGCGGGGACAGCCGAAAAAATATATTCTCTTAATTCAAACAACCCTGTTTCAGGTTACGCAGTTAAAAAACTACTAAAATCTCCTATCATGATTAATTCAACTGTAGATATAAATATACCTTTAGACAAAGTAAAAAGAATAATATTAATTTTTAATCAGGGAACATATACAAAATCTAACAATTCTCCGCTTACAGATGAAGTTATATCTAGGTCTATTTCTTCTTATATTAACCGTTCAAAACAAAATAGAAAAAATATCTACAGTGTTCTTCAGGATATAGTGATTGAATATTTCAGAAGAGATAGTTCTATTGATGAATTTAAGAGAAACAATTACTCCTTATCGGAATACTATTCCTGCAAGTTTCCGATTGAGCAGAACGGAAACTCGGCTATATCTAGAGGTAATCTCACTACAGAAAAAAATAATCAAGTTTCTGTAGATGACGAAGATTTTGAATTTAGGAATAGTCCTTTAACAATGTTGGTAGAAGGTATTGTTTCCCAAGCTCTTGGTCCAAGAATGAATATATTTAAAAATTCTTTATTTAAAGATACACGAACTGCCTATACTCAAAATCGTCTATCGGAAATTTCAAGTGCTCCATCGAGTATTTCGATGAATTCAACTAATCTTGGCGATATGCATTTTGGCAACTCGACTGATTATATAATTTCTGGTTCTCAGTTTGGAAGGACCCCGATTAACAACGGAAACGATACTTCTTTGAATAATTACGAATACTCTTTTGGGCTTAAGGGAATTCAAGTTGGAAAATCAGCTGGTATACATAACGCAAGTAATCAAATATCAACTTCTAAAGCATGTTATATAAGTAAAAAGATATTAATTCCTGGAGATGTTTATGGCATTAAGGCAAAAGTAAATGTAGATTCACAGTTATCAAATTATAATGTTCCAGAATTTGACATAAAGGACGCCAACTCTTACGAGTTGTCTATTTCATTTAAGGAAGCCCCCAGCGCAGAGGCAGATTGGATACCTATAGCATCGTATGGTTTGGATGATATATCTTCGGAAATGCTCTTTGTAGATCCGCTTAGCTCAACAGCCAAACTGCGTTTTTTCCCAGAAAGTACCTCAATTAAAATATACGAAAATCAAAAACTACTTGAGTCAAGTGCATTTTCTTTAAATAAATTTGATAAGTCCATAACAATTAAAAATTTTAATAAAAGTTCAACATATTTAGCGAGCTATTCGTTAGATAAAAATAATTTTTCTCAAGATTATATAGACATTTCTGTTTTATCCAATGCGATAAAAGTTCTTGGTTCTGGAGAACAGGGTAGGGAGGGGGAATTCTTTTCGGGAACAGGACCAGAAAATATGGTCACGATAAAGAATGATCCGTTTATTGATCACAGCAAATTAAAAAATGGAACTTACAGTTTAACATATGGGACACTCCCACTATCTGAATACTCAGGATATAGTCCCGTACTTGTAAAATTTGCTGATGGAACTTACGCAATTAATTTAACAAATTACTTAAAGGGAAGTTTTGAAAAAACTAATTTTTACAATACATCAGAAGTTTTGTTTTTTCAAAATGGAAAAAACCTTATATTCAATAAATCAATTAATCAACCATTCAATGTGATTTACAACTATATGAATAATTATATTAGATTTAGACTAATAGTTAGAAACAATTTTCCAAACTATTTTTCTAGCGGATCTGTTAATAATGTTATAATTAAGATGAAGACTAAATCACCAGATATCAACACCCAAAAACTACTTCAGTTAGGTTAATTATTATGGCTCAACTATCTACAAATACAATTTATTATGATCAAATAATAAAAAAGATACAAGAATTTATTTCTAAATATAGAAATAATAAAACAGCCTCATATACTGAAATATCTGAAGAATATAATTCATTAATTACAGAAATTAATAAGTTTGTATTAAAACAAAGTTCAAAGTATGAACCGATTATTAAGGGAGAGCCGCCTTCATCAGAAAAAATGAATAGGTTTATAAACTCAGTTTCAAGTGATCTTAATATAATAGCAAAACAGCTAGACTATCAAACGGCTATGGTTGTATCTTTGTTTAATATGTTTAATTCAGAAATAGAAAAAGAATCAAGATTTATTAATAGATTCAAGTCTAAAGTAAAAATACTAAACGCCTATACAAATAGCCCTGGGGATGATCTATTTTATTTTGCGGACTCTTTTGACAATTTGGATTTCATAGATATCGGCAATAGCAGAACCCTTCCATTGATTAGCCGGAGGAGCTGCCTCCCTGCAGTTTGAAAATAGCAATTCTTGGATTGTAAAATCAGTTTCTGTAGATGAGAGTAAGTCGAATGGGTTTATGGGTAACAACCATGCTGCCTATGTTAAAGATGATATAAATTCAAACTATAAGTACTCCTATCAGGATAACCCGTCTGCCGGTTTACTGCAAAACATCGTAGACTCAAATCCATTGACCTACTTTGAGTATGAATCTATTTTTGTAAACAAAGCAGACATCGCAGCACGCGGTGCAAAAGACTACGAGTTTCTTTATTCTTACGAAGAAAAAACACAAAACTCTACAACTACAAAATATAAATCGTGGATTAGCAATGACCCTCAGCAAAACCTCAAATTGGTTTTAAGTTTTAAATCTGATAGAGCACAAAAAACAAATAACATAAGTATTATCCCATTTTGGGGAACTGACCAGAACCCTAATGCTGAACTCAAGATAGCAAGAGTCGTGGCAATAGATTCATCAGCAAAAGAAATAGATTTAATTAATGAACCAATTTATGTTGGCAGTTCGGTAGTTCCATCTACAATAGAATCTTCAAAAAATTACTTTTACGATAAAGTTAAATTAGTTTTTCCTGAAGTTACAACAGCAGAAATCCAAGTCCACATGGAACAAGCTGATTCCAACAACATTAAGATTAAGCATATGTATTGGAAGCCTTTACCATCCTCTGGTAGGCTCTCGGCTTTAAATACTCAAACAAGATTTGATCCTAGTGCCTTGAGCTCTTTGGGCTTTAGTGAAATACAGTATAACACCTTTGATTTAGTTCCTCCAGTAACTCGACCCAATATATACAAGGAGCAGTCTGATTTATCCGTTAAGCAAATAAATGTTACATATAAAGATCAGGAAAAAGCTGACACATATACAATTACATTTCAAAGACAATCTGGAACGTCTTTAACTAAATATTATTACACAAATTCTTTTACTGGTTTTGAAACTCCAGAAAAACAACAAGAAAAAGCGGCATCTACCGATTCCAATTTAGCTTGGAAAGCAGAATCTAAAGACGCAGCTGATAGAGTCAAAGCTTATATTGATTCAAAAATATCTTCTGGTGAATGGTCTTCTTCAAATTTTCAAAATATTTCTATTGAAACCATTAAAGCGGCATTCAACCCTAAGACATATACGGCTTCAATAAGTCTTAAAAAAGATTACGAAGTTTATTCAGCAAAGAGATTCGCCATAGGGATTCGTTCCATAGATATTGGCTATCACATCTATGCTCCTAAAGCTGAATTTGTTTCTAATACGTATGAGTTTCCATATAATATTAAAAACTTAACAGTTTCATTAGATTCAAAAGTGGATTATAAATCCACAAACCCAAATGAACAATTAATTAAAGTATATGTTTCTTTAGATGAGGCAAAGAATTGGATCAGAGTATCTCCAATTGAAAATCCTTTTATAGGCATACCAGAAGTCCTTTCGTTTAATGAATTTATACAGTCTGGGGAAAAGGTGGGCGGCGTTGGTTACTATAATAGTCCGGCAATCCCCGTAGAAACTAAGAGAATTAAAGTTAAAATAGAAATCTTTAAACCTCGTTACGCAAATGTAACCCCGGTTATTTACTCTTATAAAATAATGGGAAGAGTTGAGCAGTCATGAGCATCTCAAATATACAAAAAGAAAAATTCCTAGACGTCATTTATAGAAATCTTTATTCTTCTGGTTATATTCCAAAGGAATCAGAAGTTCTAGATTTTTTTTCTAGATACTTTTCCAACTATCAAATTGGACAACCGCTGCCTCTAGAGTCTGAAATATTTAGACAATTGTTTGCCAGTAACGTAGACGTTGTCAACCAAAGAATGCTGCACACGCTGTTTAATATGGAAATATTGTACGATGCAATTTCTGAAAACGCTGAAGAAATTATGTCAACAACGACCGCTTTAAATAAAAGATTACAAAATTTACGAGCAAGAAGAATAGAATTAGAAAATAAAATTGACGATATTATGTTTACAAATCAAAACTCAGATGGAGTCTTTTCGGCTTACACTGACAGTTTTGCAACAGCTGATGGTACTGATTTATCGTTTACCAGTGCGTATGTTGACATCTCAAATGGAAAGGTGACACTTCCCACGTTGTCCTCGGCGGTATTTGATCTTGTTTCGGCAAAGAGCGTAGTCCCTCGAGGAGCAACATATTCACTTTCTTTTAATAAAAATTCAATCTACTCAAATCAGGCAATTTCTGATGAGTCATTTTTCCCGTCTGTATTTGATGGGCTGGAAAACACGGAATGGAATAAAACATTTAATTTTGATTCCGTAGGCTTAATAACCTTCCAAATAAATTTGCCCATTACAAGTAGTGTTGTTGTTTCTTCTATATCTGGAAGGTTAAATACAATTTCTCCAGTTGATATATATTGTAGAGTAAACTATTCTGATCCAACAAAAAAGAGTAACGTATTTGGTAAAAAATCATCCAAAGACTACGATAGATTTTCTTTTAATTTTGAAGCTGGCGACGTAGCATCTATAGATTTATATTTTACAAAATCAGAACCAGACTATATAGAAGAGAATAAAAAAGATAAATATGTATATCGATACGGTTTTAGGGATATATCTATATCTGGAAAATATTATGAACGAGCTGCTACTTATGTTAGCAAGCCGATAAAATTAAAAACCAATGATAATAAAAATTTAGCGATAGACAGTATTTCGATATCTGTTAATCAGTCTGGCTTTGAAAACGGATCCATTTCGTATTTTATTGCAGAAGATAACCCAGCAGCGCAAATCCTTTCGGATTTTAGTTGGATACCAATTTCAGCTACAAATGACCCCCTTGCTTCCTACCCTTCAGTTGTTAAGTTTGAGGGTACATATTTAAGGTCAAAAAAAATAGTAGATCAAGTTCAAAACTCAGAAACAGAAATACAAAAAATACCCCTCGCTGCAAAAGCGGATGTCCAAAATATTAATCAGCAAAATCCAACAGTGGATTTATATCCAGGTAGTTTAATATATAGAGTAGCAAAAATTGATAGTTTTGATAATCCTTATAATTCCTACATATTATCAGGTACTGGTTTAGTAAATGGATATTATGTTAATTATACGCAAAAAATATTTAACGAAATAGACGGACTATCTACTTGGGATTCTATAATTAACGGTCGTTCAAGCGTTAGGCAGCTTTATACTATACCAAAATATGATGTCTCTCAAAACCCAACGTTTTTTGTTGGCCCTAATTTATCTGGGATAAGTGTTCTTTTAGACACTAAAGTTCTTTGTTCATCTGAAAAAACCGTAAGACATACATTTATTAAAAACGATAGTATTTCCAAAGATTGGAATGTAGCAGTATACCTAAACGGTAAGCCGACTTACATACCCGCTGGTCAGTTTTCTGAAACAATTGAATGGAATTTTAAACAAGGAGTTAATTCCGTTAGAGTAGCGATAGATATTGAAGGCAGTGCTAACGGTTCAATAACGCTTATGGAAGGAAAAACTCTAGCAAATTATGGTCTTGTATACTTGGATTACTACAGTTATGTTGATCCACTTGAATTCAAGAAAAATAGATCTGAATATGATTACGTATTTACAATAGAAAACTTTTTTGGCAACAAAGAAATAATGAGCAGAACAGACATTAGGTCAAATTCTAGAATATTCTATTATACAAATAATCCAAATAAGATCGAATCAGTTCGATTTAGGGCTGATCTTTCAAGGTCACAAAACCCAATTGGCTCCCCATCAATTGATTCATATACGGTAAAATTTAAGAAAGCACAGCACATACAGGACGAGGAGCTTGCGTAGTAACCATGGCAATTTCATATCAGGATCCACAAAAAAAGAAAATTATTAGGCAACCGCTGTTGAAAAAAATTCGTGCTTTTTACAGGGGACCCAGAAAAAGCCATACAGAAAATTTATTTTATCAAAAGGTATACTTAGATGTTCAAAGACTATATATCGAATTTGAATTACTGAATACCAAAATATTTAATAAAGTAAAAACATTTATAGGAGCTGAAAATTCAACAACTCATCAAATAGAAAATACAACTGATTCAGAATTTTATGGCGCAAAGTACTATGATTTAACGCCAGATTCAGTTTCTTTTTTTAACGCTCATGCGGCAGCTACTCCGTCATTGACAGACGAAACCGATAAAATATACACAACAACAGCAATTGCCGCCAAACTATCAAATTTAAATTTTAAGATTAATCAACTAGAAAGACGAGTGAGGTAATATGTCTGATTTTTTAGACTCAGAAAATAGAACAGTTCAATACAATGGACCAGTAAGTAGTTCAGATTTTAATTTAAGGGCAGAGCAGAACTATAATGATCTTGTGCACCTTTACAACAGGTCTGGCATACTTGATCAAAAGTTGTCTGAGGCATTTGAGAGAGTTTTAAAGGATCACCACTCTTTATCGATGGCAGTATTAGATTTGGAAGATAGAGTTAAAGCTTTGGAGTATGAGTCAGAGTCTGGCTACAAAAAGTTATCGATATACACCTACTCGCAAATAGATGTAGCGTCTTTTATTTCAGATCCAACTTTTGCGATAACTAGCACAGAAGCGTTAAGCTTTGATCATACATACAACATTATTACTCTTCCTAGGGTTCAGGGATCTTCGCATTCAAAGATTAAGTTTTTTGATTCAGCCAACGCGCAGGTAATACCGGATTTTCTTGAAATGAAAATAGACAACTCCTTTAGTGGAGTTGATACGACTAACTCTTTGATTGATACTACTCCAGTTTATTATTCTTTACTGGATTCCTCTGATAAATTTTGGAAGAGAAACGTTATTGCCGATGCCCCATCGGCAGCGGGCGCTCAGATGTATTTATATATAAAAATACCATCGTCTTTTTCCGGTTCTGCAGCAAGTAATTTTGTTTCATTAATACCATATCCTATATTCGGTGTTGATGTTCTTTCGTTGGAATATTCTTCGGACACAAATCCCGCCTTAGATTCCACCAGTACGTGGACACCCCTCAACTTTAATAGGCTTTACAATAATCAAACAGAAGCTATTGGTAAGGTGCCACCGGGTGGCTGGTCTGTACTTGGTAATGACGTAATTTTGAATTCTGGTCCTATTGGATTCTATTTCCCTCCAATACAAATTAATGCGATTAGAGTTCTCTTAAGACAAAGAAGCTATATATCAGAAAACGGCAAGTACGTATACACATATGGGCTATCCGATATTGATGTAAGGTCCCAAAAGTTTTTGGATACTGGAAAAACAATAATAAAGTTTACTGCTCCAAATAACACTACAATTCAAAACGTAGAAGAAGTCATACCGAAGATGTATAACGTTCCGGATGAGCTTATATCAACCGCATTTAGCTACAGAGTGATCTATAAGCAGGGGTCCTCTTATACTTTGGATGTAGTACCTGGGTCTACGTCCGTATGGATTGAGGTCACACTTAACAAATTGGGGGACGGAACGGCTCCAGTTTTGTCTGACTTAATTATAAATTATACTTAATTTTAAAAGTGTAAAAAAGCTATTTCTTTTTACTATATAGGAAAGCAAATCTAAGGAGATACTGATATGGCTACATTTTATGTTGGTCCAAGGCCGGTTCTTAGGGGCCGTAACAGCAGCGACATGGTTAATCCGTGGAAGGGTACTGCTGGCACCTACTCTTTCTACCCACTCTTTGCCCCAGGCGTTTTAACTGGTGGCCCAGATAATCACTACGTTCCTGGCACTGGTCGTCACCCAGGCAACGTTCTATTGTCCCAGATCTTTAACGGAACCACACTTTATGTCCACCCACTCTCGGGAACCATGGCCGATGGTGTTGGTTACGAAGGCGCTAGATTTAAACCACATACCTACAAGGGTGTTTCTGGAGTGTTTACTTCAGGTTACGGACACGCTTCAGATAAAACAAGAGCCTACGCACTCTACACGAATTACGTTTTTGACGGCGTTGCCTCAGCCGAAGCTTTTAGCTCAGGCTACGGACATGCTCAGAGAACAACAGACTACAGCCTGTACGATAACTACACATTTGATGGTGTAGCGAGCGCGAATGTATTCCCAAGTGGCTATGGTCAATCAAACACCGCATCTGACTACGGTAGAAATAAAGTTTTGGAATTTAAGGGTATTAGAAGCGCTTTGTAATTTTCGTTCAAAAACAATCTAACAACATTTCCTCCTGCTATAATTGTGCAGCGGAAATGGACATGAATAATGTTTATCCCGCCCCTAACAGGGCGGGATTGTTAGTTATAAGAGACAGTATATAGGTTTATTCGATTTTCAGTAGATTTAATAAGGATTATCCAGATGATGTTAGAGAAGATGATGTCGGTAGTTAATAAGGGTACAATGCCACTGGATTTGGCAGAAAAGTATCTGAATATATATATTCGGAGAATCAGATTGGGATACCCACATTAGTAAGTTGTGGACAAATTTTGAAAACAAAAACAAAAATTCTGACCTAAGTAAGGAAGAAGTTAAAAAAGCTATTGCGTGTACAATGCTTCTTCCAACTATGGAAAAAACAAATATTCCAGATCCAGTTCATTTGATGCTTTTTTGGTGTCCAACTTGGAACCAATATAAAGAAAAAGACTGGTTTTCTTTATTCAGAGAAGTTGTAAAAAAAGACATTGATATACAGAATAATCACAAATCATTATTAGAGCTAGGTGTCATAGATCCAATCGATTACTCTCCGATTACTAGACAGGCTTACAACTGGCTATACTCCCATGCAGAAAGCAGTGGAGCTATAACAGAGAAAACAAAAGAAGTTGTTAACAAAAAAATGCAGAACCTAATTAGAATATATGGTGGAGCTGTTATATCTAATATATTTACAAGTCATACAAATAATGTAGAAAAAGTATTTAACTGGAGAAGTGGATACTTTTTTGAAAGAGAAATATATAATGTATACACATTTGATCAAATCAAAAAAATAAAGTCAAAAGAAATAGAAAAACTAAATCCCAAATTTATTAAAACACTAGTAGTTAACTGAAGGAGAATAAAATGATACAAGAAATTGAAAACGGAAATCCAGACGCAGCCCCACTAACGGCAAAATCTACTATGTTTTCTTTTAGGATTAGTGAAGAATTTATAGATAGCTATAGATCGAAGCCATCCCCATTTGGGTATAAAGACGCAGGCGGTAATAGTGTAGGAGAAATTACATTTCTTAGAACCTACAGTAGATTAAAAGAGGACGGATCAAAAGAATCATGGGTAGATGTATGTGAGCGAGTTATCAATGGAACCTATTCTCTACAGAAAGATCATTGCAAAAAGAATAGACTTCCTTGGAATGACGCTAAGGCACAAGCAAGCGCGAAAGAGGCATTTGACAGACTGTTTAATCTTAAGTGGACCCCTCCTGGTCGAGGCCTTTGGGCTATGGGTACAAACATAGTCAATGTACAGAAAAACTCAGCGGCACTACAGAATTGCGCGTTTGTTTCAACATCAGAAATGACTAAAATAAATCCAGCAAGACCCTTTGCGTTCCTAATGGAGGCCTCAATGCTTGGTGTTGGCGTTGGTTTTGATGACAAAGGTGCAGACAAAGATTTTATAATCCATGAACCAAATGGTGAAAATATTACTTATATTATTCCAGACACAAGAGAGGGCTGGGTAGAGTCATTAACTTTATTGTTAAATTCCTACCTAAAAGAAAATCAACCAAGATACTCGTTTGACTATTCGCTGATAAGGCCATCTGGTACTCCAATAAAAACTTTTGGAGGCGTTGCTGCTGGTCATGAGCCGCTCCTAAAGCTGCATCAGCATATCAACAGGATGTTTGCTGGCAGAAGCGGCTCAAAGCTAACAAGAGTAGACATTGCTGATATAGGCAATCTTATTGGAGTTTGTGTTGTTTCTGGTAACGTTAGACGTTCTGCAGAATTGTTAATAGGTAGGTTAAATGATGAACAATTTTTAAATTTAAAAAACAAAGATAGATTTCCAGAGCGCAACTCTTACGACCCATCTGCACCAGGTTGGGGTTGGATGTCAAACAATTCCGTTGAAACAGAAGTTGGAGCAGATCTTACCCCAATCATAGAGGGAATTTCATTAAATGGTGAGCCAGGTGTTATCTGGATGGATATTTCCAGAAAATATGGCAGACTGATCGACCCGCCAAACAATAAAGATCATAGAGTCGCTGGGTACAATCCATGTGCGGAGCAATCACTGGAGTCTTATGAGTGCTGTACGTTGGTTGAGACCTATTTGGGTAGGCACGAAAGCCTGGAAGACTACAAGCGCACATTAAAATTTGCGTACCTATACGCTAAAACAGTAACTCTTTTGCCGACACACTGGGAAGAAACAAACGCAATCATGCAAAGAAATAGGAGAATAGGAACATCCATGTCTGGTGTCGCAGACTTTGCAGACCGTCTTGGAATGCCAGTTCTAAAAGAGTGGATGAACCAAGGTTATAAAACAGTACAAAGATATGACAATGTTTATTCTGAATGGCTTGGGATTCGTGAGTCTATTAAAATGACAACAGTTAAACCATCTGGTACTGTTTCGATTTTGGCAGGGGAGTCCCCCGGTGTCCACTGGACTCCTGGTGGTAAGTTTTTTAATAGAACAATTAGATTTTCAAACGAAGACCCAATGCTGCCACTATTTAAAATGGCCAATTATAAAGTTGAACCAGCAGCTGAGTCACCGGATACAACCTCTGTTGTATATTTCCCAATTAAATCTCACGCTGTCAGATCTGAAAAAGATGTAACAATTTTTGAAAAGATGGCGCTAGCTACAACTGCTCAGAGATACTGGTCAGACAATTCTGTTTCAGTTACTGTATCTTTTAATAAAGACACAGAAGCTCAGTATATTGGAACTGTTTTACACATGCACGACGGACAACTGAAAACTGTATCATTTCTTCCAAGTGGCAATGATACATATCCACAAATGCCCTACACGCAAATAACAGAGCAGGAATATTTAGATCAGGTCAATAAGCTATTCCCGATTGATTTAACGGGCGTATATGCTGGGATGGCCGCAGACGCCATAGGCGAACGATACTGCACTACAGATTCTTGTGAGGTAAAGTTTGTGAGGGACAACGCAAAATAATATGAATAATTTTCGGAGAAAATCAAGAAAATATAAATAAAATCTTTAAAGAGATGATGTTGAATTTTGATATAAATAATTCAGAACATTTACAAAAGATCAAAACAGAACGTTATATAGAGTTTTGTACTGAATTAAACACGGAATTAATCAGCTCAGTTCAAGAGATAAATATCATTATCAAAAATTTATTTGATTTTAAAAACGAAGATTATGAAATTCCTTCTGATATAAATAATTTATTAAGATCTTTATACAAAAAATCTAGCGATTTTAATACATATATGCTAGACTTAATGGATGATGATCCTATATTTTTACCAGAGGAAGACTAATGGAGAATGACACTAATATAGTTGAAGTCTTGGGCAATGGTTACGTAAGACTTGTCGACTCTATGGGAGATGATCTCTCTGTCGTCAACGCAGCTCGAGCGTCTTTTGCAAAAGAGTCAAAAGAATTATCCCCCAAGGACGCTAGACTAATAGATTTTTTGATTAGAGAAAATCATATGTCCCCATTTAGACACGCTTTTATGACTTTTGAAATTAAAGCACCCCTAATGGTTGCTAGACAGCATTGGAAGTATGTAGTAGGTTCTGATCACACTATGGATTCCTGGAATGAGTCGTCTAGAAGATATGTGACTATGGATCCAGAATTTTATGTACCTGAATCGGATCAATGGAGAATGGCGCCGGAAGATAAAAAACAGGGATCTGGTGGCCCAATAGGCCCATGGCATGGCGCACTCCTTACGGACGAATTAAAAAAACTCATAAAACAAGGCGAGGCTCTTTACAACATGGCTTTAGAGCAGGGTGTTGCGCCAGAGCAGGCCAGACTGTTTCTCCCTGCGTATGGAATGCATGTTGTATACAGGTGGTCCTGTAGTCTACAGTCGGTGTGCTTATTTTTAACTCAAAGATTAGCAGAAGATTCACAAGTGGAAATTCAAGAGTATGCTAAAGCGGTATACGCGTTGTCTAAAGAAAAATTTCCAATAACTATTGGTAGGCTAGTTGGATAAATCAATATGTTTACCAATATTATAAAAATTGTTCTTTTTGTTTTATTTATTAATTGGACAATAGGAATGCATTTTTCAGCAGTTAAATCTAATGATTCGTCTCAACGACTAACGGCAATTTTAATTGCGGTGCTGCTAAGTATTCTTACTGGAATTGTGATAGTATTATAAGCATATGCCAGCGTCAAAATTAAATTACATTGTTGTATACAAAAATCATAGCCAGGTCTATGGGTGTTCATCTAAGAAAATAGCAATTGAATCACCGCCACCGGATGGTTATTCGGAAAAAGACAAAAGAATTTTGTTTGTTACCTTTGAACCAGATACCGATAGCTTATGTGCGTATGTAACATCCGCAGATGATTTGCCGGAAGAAGACACGGAAGTAAAAAAAACAAAAAAGAAAGCAAAGAGCAGTGAGTAAGAAAACCAATAAAAAAAAGAAAGTTAACATAAAACTAGAATCCGGTCAAACATTTTTGATAGAAGATCTCCAAATTCTTCTCCATGTTCAAAAAACATATGCTACCCTTTTAGGGGGCCAAGTTTCTCCAGAAGAGAAAGCTATGTTTATGCGAATAGTTAACGCTGTAAACGCCGCGATAGAAAACGTCTATGTTGCAACAGATGGTGGATTAGACGATGAAGACTACTGGAATTAAATACTTTTCAACAGCAGCGCTGCTGGGGATATCTTTTTATATTTTTTGGAAAAGAAATAAAGCGCAATTAAAACCTACACTGTTAAGCCACACTATTGGTTATGATTTTTTTTCAAAAGAGCAAAATTATAAACCATATAATTCTTTTATAGAATTCTTTGATTCAAAGAATGTAGAAGAAGCCTACGCTAAGTATAAAAAATATATCGACTTTGGCATGAACGAAGATAACGCATTTAAAAGCGTAATAGAAAATAGGTTCGAAAATGATTGATCTTTGTATTGTTAACTACAATACTAGACCCCTTCTGGAAAGACTACTTGATTCTCTGCATGAAGGGTTAAATTCCAACGAAAAAAACTGGAATCTATATATTGCAGACAATGATTCAAGTGATGATACTATTAATTGGCTTAGATCAAATGATGACAAATACTGCATAGATAGAATATCTTTGAATAAAAATATAGGCTATTCTGCAGCGTGTAACAAGTTAGCATTAAGAGGTTCCAATAGCGTTATTGCTCTTCTAAATGCAGACGTGTGGTTTACAAACAAAGACATAACAAATATCTGTAAAATTTTTAATCAAGAAAAAGATATACATATACTTGGGCCAAAACAAAGAGATGAGTATGGTCTAATTAGACATGCGGGGATTGTGGGTACAAATACAAAACCAGCCCATAGGGGTTGGATGGAGCCAGATCCAAGTGACGTTTTGTATAGAGATAGAATTAATTGTGTAACAATCTCTGGTTCTGCGTACTTTATCAGAAGGTCTGTTTGGGATAACTTGACAAATAATTCCAAGTACAGAGAACTGTATCCAGATGCTGTTGGCGCATTTTTACCAACTCCACACTACTATGAAGAGACCTGGTGTTCCTATTTTGCTCGTCATCTTGGGTACAATGTTGTTTACGATGGATCCGTTTCCATAGGTCACAGCTGGCATGCGTCTTCGCCAAAGCCCGGAGAGGGCTACAGCCATGCTGACGCTCAGTTTAAGGTAAGCCAATCAATATTCCGCAATGCATGTGATTACATGGGCATAGAAAGAGATTAATGTGTTTTTGCATCTCAAGCAGTTTTTTGACAAAGAAGATCAATGGAAGTTTCTTGAAATAGTATACGATTTTTTTAGCTGGCACGATAAAGGTCAGCGGATATCATATGCATCTTGATGAAAAAGAAATAGGTATTTGGCAGGAAAAATTTTCTGATATTCTTAGCAGAGATAATAGAGATCAAAAGTTAGTAAACATTGTTAATTCGTATTCTAGTTCAATAAAAATTGATAGAATTAATCCTAGCCATGTTTTTAAGTATCCAAAAAATGAAAAGCTTAATCTTCATAAAGACATCTATCAAGTAAACAATGTTTCAGTAGAAAAATTTGTTTCTTTTATTTTTTATCTAAATGATAATTATGATGGCGGGGAATTTTATATGATAAATCAAAGAGATGAAGAAGTTGTCATAAAGCCTAAAAACGGTGATATAATCATTATAGATAATACTGTTTTACACGGTTCAAAAACTGTAAAAAATAACTATAAGTTTATAGCAGTTTCGCATTCTAAAAATATAAAACAATAGGAGAAAATATGTCAGACAAACTAAATCCCTGGATCTATAACGCAGAAGTAAAAAAAGTAGTAGATGGTGATACTTTTGATATTATTATTGACCTTGGTTTTGATACACTGAAGAAGGGTAGAGTTCGCCTCTATGGAGTTAACACTCCCGAAAGTCGTACTTCTAATGTAGAAGAAAAGCAGAAGGGCCTAGCGGCAAAGGAGTTTACTGACCAGTGGCTTACTCGAGCAAATCACAAAGTCAAGATTGAAACTGTAATAGATAAAAATGAAAAGTATGGTCGAGTTTTGGCAAAAGTTTGGGACTCAAGTGGCAACTGTCTCAATACAGACATTGTTGCTGCCGGGCTTGCAAGGGAATACTATGGTGTAGGCGATAAAACTTGGACAGAGTTTAAGAAAGAAAGTTAATGCAGACCTTTCTGCCATATCCAGATTTTGAAAAATCTGTCCAAATACTTGACTCGAAAAGACTCGGTAAACAGAGAGTCGAAACGTTTCAAGTATTAAATATTTTATTAGACAGAACAGAAACAAAAGGCTGGAGAAACCATCCAGTCACCCTTATGTGGAAAGGCTACGAAGCTGCTCTGCAAGTTTATCAAAATTACACCATTCGAGAATGGATAAAAAGAGGATACAAAAACACAATGCAGTTTGAAAACATTTTAATAGAGGCGCAACTTCCATCTTGGTTTGGAAATGAAAGTCTTCATAGATCCCATAGGGCAAATTTGTTAAAAAAGGATTGGGAATATTATTTCCCTTTCTTTAAAGAAGATCTTGTTTTGATTAATGAAGTAAAAGAAGCTATGTCTACGGCAAAAGCTCAAAACAAAAAACCTAATGAAATAACTCCATATTATTGGCCAGTACAAAAAGAAATAGTTGTGTAGGTAGTACGGAAATCTGCTATAATAGAAAGTACGGAAACCGGCGCTAGGGTATCCCCTCCAGTAGATATTGCTGGGGGGGATATCTTTTTTTGTGGCACAAGTTGATTTTTTTCTCATGCTTATGTATAATTGGTTCTCGTAATTAACCACTACACTCATAAAGGAAAAAATATGTCAGATAATAAGTTCAACTACTTTGAGGTTACGACTTCATTCCTTGTTAAGGCAAAGAATAAGTCAGATGCAGAGAAGGTTGCTCTTGGCCGCAAGAATGTCAAGGGTGAAATTCTTTCCACTAACACTGATGTAGAGCGCGTCTCTGCTGTCAGCGTTAGGGAAATGCTCGAAATTTAGTAGTTAACAGTTTGGGGGAAGCGTCGTTGGTGTGATCGGCGCTTCCCCCACTTCCTAGTGTAAGGAAAATTTATGAATTATAAAATATATGCCCAGATGGTTGGCAGGAATGAAGAAAGTAGATATCTTAAAGAAGTTCTTGAGAGACTTTCTCAGCAAGTAGATCATATAATATTCACAGATGATTGTTCTGATGACAACACTTTGTCAATAGCTAAACAATATTGTTCAACATTCCAAACCCCAGAACCGCTGTTTACAAAACACGAAGGACAACTTCGTGCGTTTGCTTGGGGCAATCTTTCTGAATTTGCTAAAGTCGGAGATTGGATTGTTGCGATTGATTGCGACGAAATGCTCTATAAAAAAGAGGACTTAGATTCTCTTAACATTAGAGAGGTCTTGGATAAATCCGAATTTGACGTAGTTAATGTTAAATTTTACCATATGTGGAATGAAGGACAATATAGGCAAGACAAGCTATGGGCACCAAACAATAGTTCTAGAATTTTTAGATTTAAAGAAAATGGTGGATTTTTAAATCGTAAATTAGCGTGTGGATCTGAACCATCTTATGTGAGAGACTGGATAAGCCAAAGAAACTATTGGCTTAATTCTGGACTTATCATGAAGCATATGGGCTATCAAAAAGACGAAGACAAGCAATCAAAATATGACAGATATTCAACAATAGATAGAGGAGAATTCCATAATATTAAACACATAGAATCAATAATTGATGTCAGTCCAACACTAATAACATGGGGAAACTTTGGAGTATAAAATGAAAAACAAAATCAAAATAACTTCACAAACACAAACGATTCAGACGCTTACTAAAAAAATGCTTGGGAAAAATAAATACGCATTTGTTTCTTTTCCAAAAACTGTTTTACTTGCGCTAAGCTCCAATGACGGCAAGGGTGTTCCTCCAGCATTTATAGAAGATATTAAAAAATCTTTTTCTATTGATGATTCAAGTTATATGAAAGCAGTACCGTCATCGTTTGTTTTCTCTGCAGAAAAAGATGATGAGTTGGATTTATCAATTTTTAGTAATGAGTCTATTTATTTTAATTCTTCAACTTTAGAAAACTATTTTCATACGAATGAAATGATATTTAAATCATTCGTGGAATTTTATATAGAAAAAGCACCATATATTATTGTTTCTTTTAACGAGAAAAAGCATGTATCGCGCGTGCTTGGCTTGCCCGCTGCACATATTCATGTGCCTTATAATAACTTTTATGACAAACTTGATGATATCTGTGAGTCTCTCGATAAAGTTAAAGAAGTAAGCGATACAGTAATATTAGACTGTCCTGTCCTCTCTGCCGGTTTAGCGCATAGAATTTGGGAAAACTTCAACTTATCCATTTTAGATTTAGGAAAAGTTATTAGTTTTTCTAAAACAAAATCAGTTGATAGGACAAAGTTTAATGGAAAAAAAACATATAAAAACTGATAAAGAAGATGATCTATTTTTAATAGATTTATTATTTGATTCAGAATTAACACTATCGGAAATAGCAAAAGAAATAGATATATCTTATAAAGATTTAAATAAAAGAATATCTGCTCTTGGTTTAAATTGGATCAAAGAACAAAAGAAAAAATCTTCTAGGGGCCAAGCCGCTTTAACCCATGTAATGAAAAAGCTTCTTCCTGGTCAAAAGGTTGTTAATGAATTTCATATAGGTGAAAAGCTAAAATTAGATGTCTATTGTCCATCTTTCAAAGTGGCAGCTGAATTTCATCGGACGACAGCACTTTTACTATACTCAAAGATTTTTTGAATCAAAGTACGATTTTGAGCAAGCTGTAGAAAGAGACAAGAAAAAACTACAAAAATGTGAAGAACTTGGAATAGTTTTAATAGTTTTCAGATATAATGATCTGCTTACGGAGCAAGCAGTCTATGATAGAATGCTACAGGCAATTCGTTCTGCAAAGCCAATAAAAAATAAATCATCCAAAAAAAGTGTAAAAACCAATAAGTATTATCAGGAACAAAAAAAGAAGTACAATAAAAGAAAAAAAGATTTGTATAGAAAGATGAAAAATAGGAAAAAATACCATGACAGATAGTTCGGTAGCACCCATCACTACGGATATTTATCCTATTGAATATCAAATTTTTGCTCTTTCTTTTAGGCAAAATGGCGCAATATCTTTCTTTAAAGATAACCTGCAGCCAGAGATGGTTGGTTTGTTGGAGGGGCAAAATGGAATCAACGAGTTTTATAAAGCCCTTGTTGCCTATTCGACATCTACAGAATTAGAAATTGTAGATCCTGTTGCATTTAAGACATGGATGCACACCGAAAGTGACTTATACGAAGCTCTAAATGGTCAACATGGCGTTGATATGATAATGGGTGTTTTGGGTAGTATGGATCTTTCTACACCCGAAGCTGTAACAAAGGTCATAAAACACAAGTACAACAAGATTAAACAAAGAAATTTATTAAAAGAGCTGGAGTTTATTTTAAGTCAAAAGGGTTTAAAGTCAGAAGAAGACTTATCAAAGATGACATCTTTGGCTATTGAGATAACTACTCTTGAAAACCAAATTAATTACAATCCCTACGATGGAGTTGTAACTGCAAAAGAAATAATAGAAAAAATAGATTCTCTTTTAGATACTCCAGACTTTTTGCCAACTCAATATAAATCGCTGAATAGGGCTATGGGATACACAAATGATGGGGGCTTCTATAGGGGATCAGTGCATGCAATAATAGCTGCATCGGGAAAAGGAAAAAGCACATTTGCTAAATGTCTGGTTAATAATTGGTTGGACAATGGATACAGAGCTTTGTATGTTAACTTTGAGGAAGCCAAAAGCCACTGGGAAAGAATATTGATGACACAAATAATTGGCAGAAACGTTTATGCCGAAGTGGCTACTTGGAATGACGAAGATAAGAAAAAGTATATGAATACATTTATTAATAAATTGACACAATGGGGCGAAAGGCTCATGGTCAAGCATGATCCAGATACTCCATATTTTGAAGATTTAGAAAAATGGTTAAGGGAAATTTTATTACAAAATCAAGATATTCCTGACGTCATAGTTATCGACACCATACAGTCAATGTTTACTCGATCAAAGGGTAAAGCTAGATGGGGTGAGTTTGAAGAAATGATGGTCCGTTTAGAAAAAATAGCCAGAGACATGAACTGTGTACTAATCATAACTGCACAAGAAAATTCCAATAGAATGAAAGAAAGAAGAGAAGTAGTACTTCAGTCGGATACCGGTGGATCACTTGCAATTCAGCAAAAGTGTGCAATTACAATATTTATTACTGAGAAAAAGCTAATCAGTGGCGATGACTCAGAAGATGAAAACATAATGCAGCTGCAGATACCCAAAAATAGAATCACCGGTTCAGCCTTTGCCTATGAACCTCCCCTGGTAAGATACGTGGATTCTAAAAAAACATATGAAGAATATGAAATGGTTACAAGTGCATCGTATGATGCCTCATCGATATTAGATGACTTATTAAACAATGGAGACTTTTCATAATGAAACTAATAACTACAAAAGGTCTAAAAGACTTTCAAACATGTGCTCTTTTATATAAATACAGACATGAAGATCAGCTTTTGGAAAAAATACAAAGCAGAGATCTTATAGCTGAAAGATTTGAAAACACTATAAAAGATATTATTTACTATTTCTTTTATAAAAAACAAGGAGGTTACGCTCCATCATATTCTTCGTTGTTAAACAGATGGGAAAAACTGTGGTTCTCTGAAGATGTTTCTCACTATGACATAATCACAGAAAAGCATGAGAGCGCCTATGGAAACAACGCTAGCCTAACAACAAAAGCAGCTTCTATATTGTTGTCATTCCATAAAAATTTTAGTGACGAAAACTTTATACCTATATCTATAAACGACGAGTGTATAGTCCCGGTTACACGAAATGCTAAAATCAAATATGTATTTGATGTTATCTTAGCTAAGAATAATAAATACTATGTAATTAAGTTTTTATTTAATTATAAAGATAGTCATCAAAATATGTATGAAATAGACTTTGCTGCGATGAGACATGTCTATTCATTTAAAAATCCAAATAAAATAAAACAAACTAAATTTGGCTACATAGACTTTGCTCAACCCAAAATAGCATTTGAAGAATATGATATTGATGATGAAGATATAATGGCTTTAGAATTTTGGACTGAAGAGATAGTCAACGAGGAAGCATTTGTTCCTCGTAGGGGTTTAACCTGGTACTGTAAAAAGTGTCCGTTTGATAAACCATGTTCAAAGTGGAAAGGCTGGAAAGATGTCAAGAGAATATGACGATTATAGACTTGGTGTAATGTTTACTAGAGAGCAAACAAAAAAAATAAATCAAATGGCGGAATTTAAAGAATTTTTTGATCTATCTGATTTTATATACTATCTAGTTGACAAAGAATATAATCAATTAATTGAAAAACATGGTCCATTTTGGAGTGGAGATCGGCAATGAAAAAAACAATCTTAGATGAACTTCTTGATAAAAATGTATACTTTAAAAATAACCAAGAAGAAAATGCAGTTTTAAGCAGTCTTCTTGAAGAAATAGATTTGATTTCTTCAACTCATTTAAAAAGTTTTGTACGATCAGTTTTATTAAAAGCAAAAGACTTCTGGGAAATACCTTCCAGCTTTTCTGGAAAATATCACCCAATCGATGAGCACGGATTTGGGGGGAACGTCCTTCATACAAAAAGAGTGGTTAGGGTAGCAAAAATAATATCTGATTCCTACGTTCTTGATGTACATGAAAGAGATTTGATTTACGCAGCAGCTTTACTACATGATGTAACAAAGGGTAAAAAACATTCGCCCTCTGAACAATGCGCGTACGATCCATTTCACCCTTATACAGTTGATAATTTTGTAGATTGGTGTATAGAAGAGGATAAAAAATATACTTCAGAAAGTTCTTCTACCACTTTGTATGTTGATGAAGACACAATACAATCAGTTCTAAGAATAGTAAGATGCCATCTTGGGCCTTGGTCACCGATACCGGAAACAATGCCGACTTCTCATGCTGAAATGATCGTACATTTGGCCGATAACATCGCTTCAAAGCTCCACAATATTGTAGACGGAGAAGATATAATAGAGCATAGGTGGAAACCAAATGGACGAACAGATAACTAACCCATTACAAAAAAGACTCTATATTTCTTCTAATTTAGAATCTTTTATATCTGAATCGATTTATTACAGATCTTACAGTAAAGAAATGGTAGATGAAAATAGATTAGCTATTTGGAATTTTTTTCAAGAACATGGAAAAGTGCAGATTAAATGAAGTTACCTTTAGATCAAGATAAGTTTTTATCTCAGTGGAAATATGTAGAAGTTGCTAGGTATGTTCCGTCTTTAGACAGGGTTATTAGAGATAAGTCTGGTGATAATCCATTGTTTTATGAATACTATAATATAGATCAATATAGAAATAATCATAATAATACTGGTTTGTACACTTCTGTTTGGCACTATAATACGACAACCATAGAAGACGCAGTACGCTTAGGTTCATTGTACTTTGATCTTGATAATGAGGATATAGAAAAATGTTATCAAGAGGTAAAGTTTTTGTATAATTATTTATTAAAATATATACCAGAAAAATCAGTGCTTGTGTATTTTACTGGTAAAAAAGGTTTTCATATTGAGTGTGAAGCTATCGCTCTTGGCATAAATCCAACTAATGAGTTACCTAAAATTTTTAGATATATAGCTACAAAAATAAAAGAAAAATATTTGATAGAGTCTTTAGATTTTGCTGTTTACGATATGAGAAGAATGTGGCGTCTACCTGGCTCCAAGCATCAATCAACTGGTTTATATAAGAATTTAATTCCAAAAAATATATTTGATTCTGGAATAGAAGCAATAACAAAATATTGTTCGATTCTTCAAAACAACACAGTTCAAGATCAGGATTTTTCCTACACTGCTAATGAGTGGTACAGGCAATTTACATATCAGATGGAAGAAGAAAAAACAAAACCAAAGGATTTTTTAGATTCGTTTAATAAGTATGGATCAAGCAAGTTAAAGGCTTTTAACGAAAAAGAAAAGTCTTTTGAAAAAGAAACTCTTTGGAATAATTGTCCGTCAATAAAAAGGCTGCATGAGCAAGCTGTTAATAACAAGCAATTAGAGCATGAAGCTAGGTTGTTTTTGTGCTCCATACTAACCTATAATATTGATTCAATTAAGTATTTACATGAAATATTAAGTAACTGCAATGACTATAACTTTGAGAAATCAACGGCACATATTAATGATTGGATACGAAGAAGAGAACTCGGGATTGGCGGCAGACCATATACGTGCGAAAGAGCAAATTCAGTTGGGGTTGGATGTGGTAATTGTTCTTTGGAAAAAAGAAACAAGTGGGTTAAAATAGGCGACAAGTTTATAGAAACAAATGAAAAATCCTCTCCGTCACCAGTTAGATTCGCATATAAAACAGTAAGGAAAGATAATGTCGAGTGATGATGTAATAGGACTGTGCACTGAGTGCGGTACTGAGCAGTCCGACAGATCTATGTTTTCTAGTCCATTTGCTCAGGCAGGAGTTCCGCCCGTATGTAAGTATTGTAAGGGTGTTGTAGTGGTTTGCTATAAAAGAGACAGAGATAAAGTTCTTAATGACATCAGAAGGCAAAGGGGTATAAGTTGAAAAACTGGACCAATCTCCATAATCACACAGTGTTCTCAATGCTTGACGGACATGGAGATGTAGAGAAGTATCTTGAAAGAGCCAAAAAGTTAGGCATGGCTGGTTTGGCAACTACTGATCATGGCAATATACATTCGTGGCTTGATTTTTATGATGCAGCTAAGTCAGCTGGTGTAAAGCCAATACTTCGGAAGTGAGTTTTATCAAGCAAGAAAAACCAGATTTGATAGAGATGAAGAAGAGAGATCTGGTCCATCAAAAAATGAATGGGAACAAAGAGGCCCGTATCATTTGACAATACTAGCCAAAAATAATTCTGGCTATCATAATATTATCAAAATGTCATCTAGGTCTTTTTTAGAGGGATACTATGTAAAACCAAGAATAGATCACGATTTAATATCCCAGCATGCCGATGGAATTATAGTGCTGTCCGGATGTCTGAATAGCGAAATATGTCAAGCTCTCCTAAGAAATGATTACAAGTTCGCTTTAGAATCCGCTTATGCAATGCAGAGTATAGTCGGAAAAGAAAATTATTTTATTGAAATACAAAATCATGGCCTTACTGAACAAAGAAAAATTTCAAACCAATTAGTTGAAATAGCAAAGGCCATTGGTGCAAAGATAGTTCCAACTGGCGACTGCCATTATGTCCACCAGCATGATGCAAGGGCACATGACGTTATGTTATGTGTCGCTACAAACTCCACCATACATACTCCAGATAGGTTTTCTTTTTCTGGAGATAACTTTTACCTAAAATCATATCAAGAAATGGAATCACTCTTTGAAGCCGAGTGGTTAAAAAATACAATGTCAGTTTGTGATATGGTAGATGTAAATTTAAAGTTTGGAGAAATACATTTTCCCAATTTTCCCATTCCTACAAAAGAGTCTTCAACCGAGTATTTTGAACGTCTTGCTTGGGAAGGATTAGAAAATAGATACGGTAATCCAATCCCTGAGATTGTTGCAAAAAGAGCAGAACATGAAATTAAAGTTGTAAAAGAAATGGGTTTTCCTGAATACTTTTTAGTTGTTTCAGATTTAGTTAGGTGGGCAAAGTCAAACGACATTAGAGTTGGATGGGGAAGAGGATCTGCTGCTGGTAGCGTTCTATCATATGCATTTGATATAACTAATTTAGATCCTATTAAATTTGGTTTGTTATTTGAAAGATTCTTGGTTGAAGGTAGAAAATCAATGCCAGATATCGATCTAGACTTTGACGATAGGCATAGAGATAAGGTTATAGAATATGCCAGATTGAAGTACGGCAGTGATAGAGTAGCTCATATATGTACATTTAATAGAACTGGAGCAAGGCAGTCAATCAGAGATGCGGCCAGGGCTTTGGGTTATGATTTTTCTTCTGGAGATAAAGTAGCGAAACTTATTCCACCACCAGTTCTTGGGGTTTCTAAAAATTTAAACGAGTGTATGGAAGTTCAAGAATTTTCTTCCCTTTATTCAAAAGACGCGCAAGCTAAAGAGATTATTGACGCCGCATTTGGTCTCGAAAATTTAGTGAGGCAAACTGGAATACACGCCGCTGGAGTAGTTATTTCTCGCAACGCCTTAGTGGATTATCTGCCCATAATGCAGAAGGGTGTTGATAAGCCAGTTGTTACCCAGTGGGATATGGGTAGGGTAGAACAATGCGGTCTACTAAAAATAGATTTTCTTGGTTTAAGAAATCTAGGAGTAATAGACACTTGTATTAAATTAGTTAATTCAAAAAAGAATATTAAAATAGATGTTAATAAAATTCCAATTGATGATAAAAAAACATACGATCTTCTTTCTAAGGGTCAAGCTATGGGAGTCTTTCAGCTCGAGTCTGCTGGTATGCGCCAACTAATGGTTCAGCTTCAGCCTCGTAACATTGAGGATATCATGGCGCTTATATCACTTTATCGACCTGGCCCTATGGGTTCCGGAATGGATAAGCTGTATATCGATAGAAGACATGGAAGATCCGAAATAGCATATGATCATCCTAAGTTAGAGAAAGTCCTAGGTCCGTCTCTTGGCATCATGCTGTATCAAGAAGATGTTTTGGGTGTTTCTAGAGAGTTAGCTGGGTTTAGCTCGGCAGAAGCAGACGATCTTAGAAAAGTTATCGGTAAAAAGTTAATGGATAAGATAGCTCTTTTTAGAGAAAAATTTGTTAAAGGATGCGAAAGTCATTCTGGTTTAGGAAAAAGTATAGCAAATAAAATCTATTCAGACATTGAGTACTTTGGCGGATACGGGTTTAATAGAGCGCACGCCGCAAGTTACGCCATGGTTTCTTATATAACTGCGTATCTAAAGACTCATTATACTGCAGAGTATATGGCTGCCCTTATGTCTTCTGTCGTTGGCAATAAAGAAAAATTAGCTTCTTATTTAGCAGACTGCAAAAAGCTCGGCATTACGGTGCTACCGCCTTCAATTAATAAATCAGGAAAAGACTTTGAAGTTATTGACGATAATACTATTATCTTTGGCCTTTCTGCGATTAATGGCATTGGCGAATCGATAGCGGAAGCGCTAATGGAGGTCAGAGCAAAAGATAAACCATATAAAAATATTTATGATTTTTTTAGGAGAACAGATACGTCTATATTAAAAAAATCAACACTCGAACACTTTGCCAAAGCAGGCGCTCTTGACGAATTAATCGATATCCAAGATGAATTTGATATTACAAGAAAATATGAACTTGATCTTTTGGAAAAAGAAAAACAAGAGCTAGGTATTTATGTGTCCAAGCATCCGATTGAGGGTATGTGGGATTTTCTTTCTAAAGACGTAACTGTTGAAATACAAGACGCTTATGAAATGTCAAGTGGTTCAAACCATAAAATAGGTGGAATTATTACTTCGGTTAAAAAAATTATTACCAAAAAAGGCCAGAGAATGTTTAAGTTTACAGTAGAAGATTTGACTGGCGAAATAGAGGTTGTTGTTTTTCCAAGAGAAGCAAAATCCTTGTCTGATGATTTTTTTACAGAAGGCGATATTGTTATTGTCACTGGTTCAATCAATAAAGAAAACGAAGAAGAAACTTCTATTGTTAAACTATTTTTTAATTCTATAGAAAAAGTAGACACTTCCAGAGCTATTGGAACTCAGTCTATAGTATTGTCTTTTCCTGAAGCCCCAAGTATGGAGTTGGTTAAAGGTGTTTATGATATAATTGAACCAATAAACGGACCAATTAATGTTTTTCTTTCTTATATGGAAAATAATAAAAAAGTAACCTTTCGCTTTAAGAAGACAACTTCACTAAAAATCCAAGATCAAATCAAGCAACTAGCAAACAACTGGAGATAATATGACACTACCTGGAACATACCAAAACCCAGCTACAAAACCATGCTGGAACTTCTGCATGTCGTGCAATCGATGCCAAGATAAGGGTCGCTACAGTAAGTGCAATTCGTGTAGTGGTAGGTATGATCCCAGGGGTTGGACTGATCCACACCCTGATGATTTCTGCGACTGCAAAAACGGCGTTCTTCGCTGGAGAACTCAAGAGGGTAGATTAATTATTACAAGATTTAAATCTAATCCTTTTAAGGGGACTGTGCAATACGAAAAGAAATCCCAAGATGAAAGAGACTGGGATTCGTATGTAAACGATATGCGTGAAAAACTGGATGATCCAAACTTTAATCCAATAACAATAGTCGAGGAAGATTAATTATGTTAAGAAAAGAAGTGGGTAGAGTTCTTTATAAAAATTTGACTTTAATTGAATATGAAAACGCAGACAGTTTTTTTGTTCAATGCGGGATAGCTGGCTTTTATGCTAGCGAGGAAGAGCTGTATAGTTTATATTGTCTATTAAACTACTATTATAATATAGAAGCAATAAATAATACTGTTGTTTCCTTAACCGGAGGAGCAGATGATTTGATGGAGGATTCTGATGAGCTGGCCGTATAATGAAGATGATCATATGGAAATAGGAACCTCTGGATGGGTTCCGGTGGGTGAACGGCGGATATAAAAATATATATAGTGGCCACTTTATAGATGAAAGTGGTAATGAATATGACGAAAATGGTGTTTTTCTTCAAAATGTAGGAGATGATGATGAGTATAAAAATTAAATCTATATCTGAGTTGTCTCCGCTTGAAAGGCTCTCTTTAACAGATTTTTCTTATTCAAGAATAGATACATATAAATCCTGCCCATCAAAATATTTTTATAGCTATATTCAAAAAGAGCCTCGTAAGCCAAATGACGCGGCGCTTCTTCGGAAATATCATACATTCTGTTTTAGAAGACAATGTTTCTAGGGAAGAAAAATTAGATCATTCTAAGTTAGTTGAATCCTATCAAGAGCACGCACAAAAACAAGACCCAACCAAAATAGTTGGCCCAGAATTAGTTGGTGTTGGTACAACTATTTTAAATGAATTTTTTGATCAGTATGGTGAATCAACATTTGATGTATATGATAAAGAATACGAATTTAAATTTATCATAGGCAGCTACTCAATACTGGGATACATAGACAGGATTGATGTTGTTGATGAAAATACTTTAAAAATTATAGATTATAAAACTGGCAAGTGGGAAGTTGCGCAAAAAGACATCGCTAATAACCTACAGTTGGGCATTTACGCGCTGGCTGTTTCTCAGCAGTTTCCAGATAAAAATATACACGCAGAGCTATATTACCTAAGATCGGGTAGGAGAAAGGGTCATCTTTTTACAAGAGAAGATCTGGAGAATGTAAAAGAAAATCTACTTAAAGAAATAAACAAAATTACCGAAGACACATTCTTTCATCCAACAAAGAACGAAAGAGCATGCACGTACTGCGATTTTGCTAAGTCTGGAGCCTGCGGTACTGGAGCATTTAGATTAAGAAAACACGCTAAGGCATAAAAAAAATCTGGGGCAGGAGCCATGTTTCGGCTCCCACCCCAGACGGGTGAAATTAATTAGAAGCTAGCTGGTTCAGCAGCAGCTGCAGCAGCAAGGTCGAACTCACCGAACTCCGCAACAACCTTTGTTGCCTCGTCACGCGAATAGCCCATTGTGCTGAGGTTGGTAATAATCTCTTCGTTGACCTCGATAAGAAGGCTGTCGATGAGGGTATCTAGCTTGTTTGTCATATTATTCTCCTTGATTATTTGATTTGTTGATGGTTTATAAATTATAATGGACTAGGAATAGGTTACGCATATAGGATAGCAGATACATGGTCAAAAACAACATCCCAGAAGAATTTTTTTTGGAAATTTCTGGTCTTAAAAAACATCCTGTTTTAAACCGTCCACTGCTAAAGAACTATACTATTGACGAAACAACTATAGCAGCAAAGCGGTGGAAAAGGCAACGTCTATCAGCACACTAAAACCGGGTATCGAGAAGACATTGGTCTGGTTTTAAGGTCTAACTGGGAAGCCAACTTTGCTAGAATACTAAAGTTGTATGATATTGATTTTGAATTTGAACCAACTGTGTTTGCGTTTCCAATTAAAAGGGGAACAAAAGCATATACTCCAGATTTTTATATTAAAGAAAAAAATATTTGGGTAGAAGTAAAAGGTTTTCTTGATCCAAAAAGCAAAATAAAACTAAAAAGATTTAAAAGATATTACGAAAAAGAATTTAACAATTTAGTTTTTGTTATAAGCAAATTTAATTCAGACGCAAAAGACTTTGCAAAAGAGTTGGGAATAAAAAATATTATTTTTTACGAAGATATCAGATCCTTTTACGCAGACAAAATTTTGAATTGGGAAGGAAAGTAATGGGATCGTATAAGGAACAATATTACAATTTGGCTGAAGAAGAAATGCAACAGCTAATAGCAGAAGCTAAGTCTGGCAACCAAAGATCGCAGAAAGAACTTATAAAAGTATTTAATAACTTTTTGACCAAGTATACGACAATGTTGTACTACGGTAAGTATAATCTTAATGACTATGACATAAGAAGGTTTACTTCCCTTTTCGTTAAAGATTCATACGTCAGATTTGCTCTGTTAAAAAATAAATTAAATATGGCTGGCTATAAACATGTAAACGAAGTGTTGAGACGGCATAACATATATGGCAAAAAGATACCGGCGATGAGCAGGATGTTAGACAAACAGTCGATATGACATTTTTCCAGTGCATTGCAAGATACCAAAGAAAAGACTCTGAAAAAGGACCCATACCTTTTAGTCGGATTTTTGTATAGTTATTTTTTTTACTTGCTAAAGAAAAATGTGGATACATTTTTAATAGATCAATTGGGAAGAAAGAGTTTCCCACTTTTATCCGATGAGTCTTCTGAAGATAAGGATGAACAGCAAAGACAGGTTGGCTTTAAGGCGCCACCAGAAGAAAAAGACATGCATGAATTCTTAGCCACAGAAGAAATAAATGAATTTTGGATTCTTGGAGAAAGCTGCGCAGAACCATTTTCAAGTTTAACGGTTCAAGAAAGACAGCTGTTAAAGTGGAGATACATAGATGGCTTGAGGTCAAGTCAAATAAGTGAAAAAATTTCAGAACATCCGAATACTGTTAGAGAACATTTATCAAAAACAAGAGATAAAATACTTCGAATTGTGGTAGAATCTAAGATGGAAGATGTAATAAATTTCCTAGATATGAAGTAGGTGTCATGAATATACACACAATGCAAAAACTCAATGAGCTTCTTAGGGAATTTATAGACCCACAAATTCAGGAAATTGTGACCGCTTACGCATCAGGACAAAAAGACTCTGAGTATTTTATTACAATACCAGATATAAATACGCTAGATCTTGGTATACACGAGTTAGCCTCCCTGGTCGCTAGAACCTCTAACGTTTATGGAAGAATAGCAAGATTTGCCGGGATGGCCAGAGCCCAATATAAGCTAATAGAGGGATCATACAAGAGAGTTTATAAGGCAAATAGAGTGGGTAAAAATGAGGCAGAAAGAGAAGCAAACGCGTTAGGGGCAGCAGAAAGCGAATATACCGCCTTGGTGACGGCTGAGTCTATAGTGAGCCTGGCTGAATCAATGGAGTCCGCTGCTCGAATAGCTTCTGAATCAGCTAGAAAATTGATAGATAAAGTTCAGTCAATGCAGATAGCCACAGCAAGGGAAGAAAAAGGCTTTTATAACGAAAAAGATTTTAGGACGTATTAGAGAATGTATATAGGTCATTATAAAGCAGTTAATTCTGCTAACGAATTTTTTTCAGAACAAAGAAAAGATCTAGACTTTCCTACTCAAATTTCTTATAAAAAAGAAAGATATTCCCTCTTTGCTACGCACATGGTTAGCACGCCAAAGCAACTAAAAAACCTTCAGTCAAGAGCAAAGCAGTACGGCATTAAGACAAACGTAAAGATATAGAGCAGTGAATATAGAAGTATTCTGCGACGGTGCCTCTAGGGGGCAAGGCCAAAAAAGAATTGGCGAAGCATCGTGTGCCGCTATAGTTTATAAGAATAGAAAAAAAGTAGCTCAGTTCGCCAGAGGTCTTGGTTTAAGAACCAATAATGAAGCAGAATTTGAGGCTGTTATATCTGCGCTTTTAATATGTTCTATGTCCGATTTTTATGATCCAATTATCTATACAGATTCAGCAGTTGTTGCAAATCAAATAAATGGCAAATGGAAGTGTAGAAATAACTCACTACTTCCACTGCTTATGACCATTGAAGATATAAGAGAAGAGTTTAATTTTAAGGTTGTTCAAGTTGAAAGAAGTTTTGTTTGGGAGCCTGACGAACTATGCAATCAATTTCTGGATAAACTGGAAGAGAAAAAGCAAAAGCATAAAAAAATATGATATAATCATGTCATGACAATTTCATACAAAGAAAATTATCCAATCGTTATTGGTCTAGCAGGAAAAGCTGGTAGTGGAAAAACATCCGTTGCCGAATCGATATGCCCCAAGGGCTCGATGGTTTCTTCTACCTCGTCATCTATTGTGTGGCAGCATATTTTCTACGCACTACCGCTGTACGAACTTGCCTCAATAAAAAAGAATACAAAAGGGTTAAACGAACAGTCAAGAAGACTGTATGCAATTCATAACGTTTTGTATGATCTTTATGGTGGATCCCCGATAGGTTTTGTGCCAGACTATAAAGATTTAGTACAGATGGTATTTGAAATCGAATCTCTTCCGATAGAACCAGAGGGGATAAAGCCAAGAAACTTTCTCCAAAAAGTTGGAGACATATGCAGATCGCATAGAGCAACGTGTTTTTCAGACTGGGCCATAATGAAATCTGTAAAAATGCATCGACAATATATTTCGGCACTACCAGAAGATAGTGAGCAATTACCGTTCGCAGTTATTATTTCTGACGTAAGATTTGAAAACGAAGCTGATTCTATTTTAAAACAGCCAAATGGAATTGTGATAGTATTTGATGCCTCAGACGAAACTTTAAATGATAGAATTATCAAAAGAGATGGTAAACCTCTTTCTGAGGAACAAAAAAATCATCATTCAGAAAAACAGATAGATGTAATAAAACAAAAAGCAACGTATGTTTTGAATACAGATGGCATGTCTCTTGAGGAGCAATCTTCAAGTACATTAAATCTTATAGCAAACATTCTAGAAAAAGTAGGAGTATAAATATGCCAAAAATTACCGAAAGCGCCTTAGAGCAGTCAGTTTCACCGACCATGGATGCAGTAGTCTCAACTCATCAAAAGCTAACCGTTAAAACAGAACCAGTCATGACTGTAGCAGTTGGTAGAAAAATTAACACAGGAAACTTTGAAAACGTAGATGTTCTTGTTTGTTTGACTGTCGGATTAGAGGGCGCAGATCCTAAAAATATAGAAGCTTTTTCTGAAGCTGTTAAAGAAGCCGCCGCTCAAACGTTTGCGCTAGCGTCCAGGGAAACAGCAGAAAGATATAATCTCATTAAAGACGCTCAGCAGGGTAGATAATTTGCATTTTATCTATTTAACCGATACTATATAAACATACTCAATTTAAAATAAAGAGGTACAAACATGAAAAAACTATTATCATCACTTAAAAAGCTATTAGGTAAGCCAGAAGTTGTTGTACTTAAGTCAGCAGTTGCTGACGCCGTACAAAAGGCAGCACAAGACGTAAGTGTTTCTGCCAAAAAGGCTGCTGACGAAGTTGCTAAGTCCGCAGAGCAAGCTGTTGATACAGCAGTCGCTTCTGTTAAAAAGGCAGCTAAAAAGCCGGCCACAAAGAAGACAACTAAAAAGACGAAGTAATGTCCCTTGCTAAAGCAAGAAAGTCTTCTAAGGATAAAAATCCAAGGCCTGCTAGATAGGTTATGGTATTTAAAGGAAATATCTATATCAGTGGTCCGCGAATGGGGACTAACAATTCAAATAAAGGTATTGACCTTGCAATTAAAAAGACTGGATCTAAAAGAAAAAAAGGCAGAAAAGTAAATGGCAATAAAAAGAGGTAGTGAAACATTCGCTCGGATACAATAAACCCAAGCGTACTCCAAACCATCCCAAAAAAAGCCACGCCGTTTTAGCAAAGAGTGGATCACAGGTTAAGCTGATTAGATTTGGGCAGCAGGGCGTGTCCGGTTCGCCCAAGAAAAAGGGCGAATCAACAGCCTATCGTAAGCGTCGTGAATCTTTTAAGGCACGTCACGCCAAAAACATAAAAAAGGGTGTAATGTCTGCAGCCTATTGGGCCGATAGAGTAAAGTGGTAAGGTTTTATTTATGTCTAAATATGTCAAAACTTCAACTCCTGAACCTAAGGCGGAATCAGAAAAAGTTGAAACAAAAACAAAAAAAACAACTAAGAAAAAAATAAGGAGAAATAACCATGATGAAAAAAATGAAAGATGACAAAAAAATGATGGGCAAAAAGATGAAGCCAGCTAAGAAAATGGGCGGCAAGAAGATGAAGAGCTCAAGTAAGAAGAAGATGGGCTACTAATCATGGCTATGAAAAAGAAAACTCCAGCTAAAAAAGCCGCAGCAAAAAAGAACGGTAAGATGTCAGGCTTGACACCGGCTCAACAGAAACTTCCTCCTTTTATTAAAGCAGCTATTGCAAAGAAAAAGAAGAAGAAATAATATCTTTTATCATGGCTAAAAAGAAAACCGCTTACCAAAAAAAAATAAGCAAGGTTATGGATGAATATGGTAAGGGAACTCTTCATTCTGGAAAGGGTGGGCCAGTAGTAAAATCTAGAAAGCAGGCTATAGCAATTGCGATTTCCAGTGCTGAAAAGACAAAAAGAAAAAAGAAAAAGAAGTAGGAGAACCAATATTATGAGTAAGAAAGTTGAATGGGACATTGTAGTTCCCGTTAAGCAGCCCGCAGACCTAAAGGGTGTGCAGCCTGGCAAACTTCCTGAAGCATTACTTCGTCCAGCAGTTGGTGGCGGAAAGCTTCATTGGTTGACAGCAGCTGCTTGGGCAGCGATGGTTGAGGCAGCAAAAGCAGAGGGCGTTGAATTAAAGCCTGTTTCAGCTGGCGATACATATCGCACATATGAATCTCAGCTAGCTGTTTTTAAACAGCGCTACACCACAACTCCGAATGGAAATTCTACTCGTACGTTTGAAGGCAAAAAGTGGTATAAAAAAGATCCAAAGCTGGCCAGTCTCGCTGCGCCCGGTACGTCTCAGCATAATACGGGCTTGGCCGTTGACGTCCACACTGCCGCAGAACCAAAGCGCCTGAAGTGGTTGATCGCCAACGTGCGCAAATTTGGTTTTTCGTGGGAAGTTGTTCCAGAAGAGCCATGGCACCTGCGCTATACCGAAGGCGACAATCCTCCAGCAGCAGTAGCTGAGTACATGGCAAAGAATAACATAGCTAAGCCAGCAAACGTTCCCGCCCCAGCTGCTTCAACAAACGAAGCCCCCGCCGCAAAAGACGACGGTGGTGATTTAGATCCAGGCGATAGCGGTCCAAGAGTCGCTAAACTTCAAGAGGAACTAGCTGAACGTGGATTCTATAAGGGTGCTTTTGATGGTCAGTTCGGAGCAAAGACACAGCAAGCAGTAATTGCTTACAAGAAGGCAAAAGGTTTTGGAGATGGTCCAAAAGCTGGCAAAAGAGTTCTTGATGATCTTGGAATAGGGATGTAATCATGGAAGCAGTCATCGTTGCTCTCATAGGTGTTGTGGGTTCTGTGTTGGTAGTTCTAGTTGAAAAGGGCAGAAAAGAAAACGCCAGAGACCATGGTGTAGTTGCTGATAAGTTGGATCAGATTGAACAAGTGCTTTATAATATTGACGAAGATGTTCTTCATATAGAAGTTAAATTAGACAATCATTTAGAAGATCACGCAAATAAAGAATTCGGCGGTTTTGATTTAGATGACAAAAAGTTTAAAACTGGCGAAAAAGTAAAAAATAAAAAAAAAAAATAGGAGATAAAATGTCTACTTTAATAAATCCTCATTCATTTGATGAAATTTTTACTTCATCTGATACACTTCATTTTACTGATGATTTTGTAAGTGAGTTTAATTCAAATGGAGCTGTGTTACTAAGGGGTTTTGCTTGCAATTTGGATACACAAATGACAATAGCAAATAGTTTTAAAAATACTTATCTAGATTTTTTTTCTAGCACACATGCTCCAACTTTTCGGTCAAGCTTATCATCATTGTTTGGATTTTCAATTAAAAGAATTTTATTCACTTGATCAGAATGGAAATAGAACGGAAAAAACGTTTCCAGACAAGAATGAATATTTTATTCCTTTTCATATAGATGAGTTTGCGCTGCAAAATCCAGTCAAAGGTGCCATCTTTAATATGATAAATTTTGACTGTGATACCGAGTCAGCAAGTACACTCTTGCTTGATTCAACGAAGATTTTTGATTCTCTGCTGGATAGCGAAGTTGAAATACTCAACAACGTCAGATATCATTATTTGATAAAGGATTCATCAAATAATGAGGTTGTTTCGGATTCATTCTGCCCAATACAAAATCACGTTCTTTCTAATAAAAACATGGTATACATAAATCCAACTCGTCAATTTTATATAGACGAGTGTCCAGAAGAATCTCATTTATGCGATAAAATTTTAAGGTCAATTCTTACAAAAATATTTAACGCAAAAAACGATTGCTTGATACATAGATGGCAGGAAAATGATATTTTATTTGTAGATATGTCAAGAATGTTTCATGCAGTATTAGGTGGTTTTGATAGTGAAAAATCATCTATGCAGTACGCGTGGATCAAATAATATAAATATTTTAAAAGCAAAGGATAAGAAACATGGCAGCAAAAAAAGACAAGAAGTGGATTCAAGGAGCAATAAAAAGACCCGGTGCTTTCACTAAGAAAGCTAAAAAAGCTGGCAAATCCGTGTCTGGTATGGCTGCTGCTGTCACAAAGAATCCAGGAAGATACAGCGCAACGACAGTGCGCCAAGCCAACTTGGCTAAAACTTTAAAAAAAATTGGCAAGAAGAGGAAAAAAAAGTAGATATGGACTGCAACAATCCCAGTCATCATTCCCACAATGGAGAACCATGCAGACACACTGCACACCACGAATGCGGACACAATCCCCATGATCATCATATCCACATAAACAAACACAGAGCCGCAGCTTGGTTTTTGAACGCAGTTTATTTTTCTCTTCATATAGTTACGATTTATTTATTGGTGAAATAAGTATGGCTAAAATTAATAAACCAACCAAGCCAGCCCTATGGTCATCAGCTAAGTCACAGGCCAAAGCTAAGTTCGATGTATATCCATCAGCCTACGCTAATGCATGGGCAGTAAAGAAATATAAGGCTATGGGTGGTGGTTGGAAAACAGTTTCCACTAAGAAAGCCAAAAGAAAGAAAAAGTAATGGCTGGCCCAAAAGGTGTTGGTTTAACTAAATGGTTTAATCAACGCTGGGTAAATATAGGTGCGCCCAAAAAGAAGGGCAAGTTTCAACCATGCGGAACATCTGGCGCTAATGGATCTGGATACGCAAAGTGTGTACCAGTATCAAAAGCTAGATCAATGAGCGCTGCGCAAAGAAAAAGTGCAGTGCAAAGAAAAAGGAGATCCGGTACACCACAAAAGGGAGTAAAGGGTCAGGCCCCAAAAAATGTATCTACTTTTACCAAAAGAAAGAAAAAGTAATGCCACTAGAGCATAAATTAATTACACTAAGTAATACATCCACTACAATAATAACTGTAGATGGTGATACTACTCCATCAAATATGATGTTTAGTGTTCAAAATGTAGATGATTTAGCTAATGTATATCTTGGCAATAGTTCGGTGTCTTCTACATCCTATGGGGTTTTATTGGAACCGGGAGCATTTTTTTCCGTAGAAAATTTAAGAAAAGATACAGAACTTTACGCGCTAAGTACGGTGTCAAATTCTAAAGTCGCCGTAATGCGATTTACCTTCAGCTAATGCTCTACTACTGGAATCCCAGACACCCAGCATCTCAGGGTAAGTATGGTTCATTCTATGATATTTTAACCCAAGAGGTTGCTGAAAATCAGCAGAGTATCGGTATTCCGGTTCTTCTTAGAAATACGGCTGAATCAACTGGTATCAGTATTGTAGATAATTCTAAAATAACTTTTCAATATCCTGGAACATATGACATTCAGTTTTCGTTTCAATTCCACAATAATGGTGGTGGCGGTGGTGGACAGACCGTTGAAATATGGCTTGTTCAAAATGGCCAAGCCGTTCCTTACAGTAATACAAGAGTTGCAGTAAACACAAACAGTCCTTATGTTGTAGCAGCTTGGGATTTTATTATTACAACCGCAGCTGGCGGCAATGCTCAAATATACTGGGCGACAAATAATCACCATATAGTCATGCAGTACAACACCGGAACCATGGGCGGCCCCGCTATACCATCAGCGATTGTTACGGTATTACCAGTCGCCTAATCCTTATCTTATGGTATAATTTAATCCATGGAGAATTCTGGCATATTTGATGGCTTTATGCCAACCATTGTTGATATATCTATATCCAAACCAACATCTTCCATAACTTCTTCAGGTGAACTCACTAATGTTCACTGCATAACTATAACTACGGCTGATAAAAAACAGTATGTTTTTAGTATGTCTCCAATGGATTTGTATAAACTATATTTTTTGTTGATCAAAATATTGGTCTAGTTATGTTGAGTAGAACGATTTATTGCGTTTGGGTTGGTGACAACAACACAGTAATGAACCAAAATAGAATTAATGGTTTGAGTTCTTTAAGTAAAAATTCTGGAGTAGAAGTTGTTTTAATTACAAATGAAAATCTAAATTCATTTATATTAGATCAATATCCACTTCATGAGGGATTCCAATATTTATCCGATGTGCATAAGGCAGATTATTTAAGATGTTATCTAATGCACCATAGGGGTGGTGGTTATTCCGATATCAAACCATGCGATTGGGATTGGAATCAATACTTTAACGCAGTAGAATCTAGTTACTATTTTGGTTGTGGAGCACCGGAAGATGAAGGTCCGCTCAGTACTCCAGAAATAATTCGAAATGAATATGGAAATCACTGGGATAAAATGATATCGGCAGATCTTTTTCTCTTCAAACCTTATACCGTGTTTACCTCATACTGGTATAATGAGATGATGAGAAGAATGGACTTGTATTTAAATCAACTTATTTTACATCCAGCAAAAAATTCTAGAGAAGCTGCAGATGTTTTTTACACCAATTATCCAATAAGATGGGCTGGCATATTATGCGAAATATTCCATCCACTCTGCGTAGAGCATACTCATAGGATATTAAAAACAATGCCGTATCCGAATAGGATTAACTACAGATAGTCAAATTTTATGGTTAATGATTGGTTTGGAAAAACTGCGATAGTTACTGCGGTAACTGGTGGGTACGATTATCAACTTGATCAACCAAATATTAATGGTGTTGATTTTATTTATTTTACAGATGGTAATTCAAAATTTGATATTAATCCACCATGGAATGTCCAGATGTTGGGCGATGAGCACCTGGATAATAGGAGAAGGTCAAAAAGACCAAAACTTAATCCGCATTCAATCTCAATACTGAATGAATATAAGTATATGGTATGGATTGACGGAGATATGGCCATAGCTAGAGCTGAATTTGTTGATGAAATTTTTTCTTTCATGGATAACGGCTTCGTTGCCTCGCCCCATTTTGACAATAGGCACTGTGCATACGGGGAAGCAACAATAAGACCCGCGAAATATGCAAAAGAACCACTAGATGAACAGGTTGAATTTTATAAGCGTGAAGGGTTTCCCGAGCAGTACGGTCTTTTTGAATGTGGAGTATCCGCTAGGGATTTATCTAATCCAAAAGTAAAAGAACTTGGTGAGCTTTGGCACAGCCAAAATTTAACATGGTCATACCAAGACCAGGTTAGTTTTCCCTATTGTTTGTGGAAGACTAATTTTAAACCAGACGTTCTCCCGCAGACTTTTAGAAATTTTAATTGGGTTTATATCTCTGCTCATACCAGAGAAGACTAATCATCTGCTATAATAGTCATTACGAAGTCAGATGGTTACCGACTTTCGTGGTATAATAGATGCCACGGAGGCCAGTAATTCCCTTGAGCTACAGCTAGGGGGGAGTAGTAAAAAATGTTTTGCTACTCCCCTTTAGTTTATGATATCATTTTATCGTATGAACTATTTTATTTTTTCTCAAAATGATTTGGGACAAATTCCCCCTACTCCATTAATTCCACTTTCACAAAATTGTGATGTAGAAAAACCAAAAAAAGTTTTGTTGTCAGCTGCCCAAAAGTATGGGCATCCAATAAGTTTTATCCAAGAACAAAATGGCGTTTTAATACAAAATATACTACCTGTTCATAAAACAGAGTCAGAACAAATATCCACTTCTTCAAAAGTGGAACTTGCTCTACACACTGAAACAGCGTTTCATCCGCACAAGCCAGACTATGTCTTGCTACTATGTCTAAGGGGCGACCCTAATGCCGTAACAACGCTTGCTGATATAGACGATATTATTTCAGAACTCGACGATGCAACAATAGACTGCTTAATGCAGCCATGGTATAAGACTGAGGTAGATAAATCATTTAGAAAAGATGACGAAGAATACTCCAGTATAATTACTTCAATTCTAAAATTAGAAAATAAAATAGACAGCATCTCATGCACGTACGATTATCACTTCATGAAGGGTACTAACGACTTTGCTCAACTAGCATTAGATATTTTCAGAGACTTGGTTGTTAAGAATACTAAAGAAATAGTTCTTAGCTCTGGAGATCTATTGGTAATAGATAATAATAAAGTTGTTCATGGAAGAAAGCCATTCCAGGCTAGATATGATGGAACTGATCGATGGGTACAAAGAATGCTCGTTAAAAAAAATATTCAAAACGTTGAACACATCACAAAAAACATGGTCGATGAATTCGAAACATTTTTAATTCAAACACCTACTTCATATTTTTAGGATTATTTTAAAATGATACTTGGAGATCTATCATTGCATGATTTAAGGTATAAAGAAATTTATCCTCACATTTTTGTTTATAGCAATTTATTTCCAGATCACGAAAAGCTCTACCGGAATTTTAAAGCACTCATCAAATTTTTCTAACGGAGAATTTCTTTTAGATAAATGGAAACCATGGTTTATATTTGGCGATTACGCTGACCAAAAGCATCTAGATTTAGTTAATCATCCTATAGATTATGATGCTATTAAAAATAATATGAGGATAGATGGTTTATTCAATTCGGAACTTTTTTTATCATTAAGAGTAAATGGTTCTGTTTTTCAAGCCCTTACTCATTATGCGGGGGTTAACAAAATAAAGCTACCGGCTAGGTCTTATATAGCTAAGCCAAACTACGCAAAATATGTTTCAGACGTTAATATTGGTCATATTAAAGATCAAGACTTGACAATGAATTATCATACAGACTTTGCAATTGGTGAATGGTTTTGGGAAACTGAGAATTTTTTAGTTACTGCCACAACGTATATGAATGATAATTACGACGGTGGTGAAATTTCTTTTTTTGTCAATGGCCAAATAATTACGTATAAACCTAAAGCTGGAGATGTGTTAGTGTTTCCGTCCGGTTCTCCCCTTTATGCGCCAAGTAACACTCCATATTTTCACGGAGTTTATAAAGTAAACACCGGATCTAAATTCTTAATTCGTAGCTATATTAGATATCCACAAACTGGCAATATTCTTTGGTACAAAAATGTTGAGAAACATGGAATAGAACAATGGAAAAAAATAGCCCATGATATGTCTAAAGGACATAATAGTTTAGCGTTTGAATACAACGATGATAAAGTAGAAAAAAGATATAAAAACATATCAGTCTGGGAGTCCCCACTGGTGGATTTTTTGTATAGAAAAAATAAAAAATAACAATATAAAATCATTACTATAAAGACATATTAACAACCGGGGGGAATGTTAAGGTATGTTTTTGAAATTGCGTAAGGGATGGTTTGCCCTACTGCCGGCAATCGCGCTGTGCTTTTCCCCATTAGTTAATTTTGATGCAGCTCTTGCTACAGAAGAGTCGGGCACTACAACAACCATAGAGCCAACAACTACCACAACGGCTTCTCCTACAACCACAGCTTCACCTGCGACTACTGCCCCAACAACAACAGTAGAAGCTACGACCACTACCACAACTACGCTAGCCCCTTATTATAATCCAGTACAAAATCTAACTGGTACCGCAAATGAAAATGGAAGTGTTCTACTCGACTGGGATGCTCCAGCGTCAAGTGGGCTTGAACCACATATTTATGATGTTAGTTGGGTTGATTTTGACAACGGAGTTGAATCAGGTGGCTGGGGCGTATGGACATACGCAACCAATACCTCGTACACTGTTGGATCATTTCAATTTCCTGGCACAACTGGATATGGGCCTGTTCGATTTAAGGTTCGTGCCGGCAACGCTGCGTGTGTTGGGGAAGGACAAGGCTCATGTGTTTATGGTCAATATGTAAATGTTGATGTAAATGTTTCTGCTCCGACTCCAACAACAACTACCACCACTACCACGACCACTACGACAACCACTACCACCACTATTGCTCCATCTCAGGTTACGTATACCGCAACACAATCAACACGAGATTTTTATTTAGAAATAACTGAATCTAGAACAGTAACAATAAGAACATATGCGCAATCATTTGGTATTGACTCAATGCTTTGGTTGTACAACTCAAGCAATACTTTACTTGCGGCAAATGATGACTGGTATGGGCTTGACTCAAATATTTCAATTCAACTTCAGCCAGGAACATACCGCCTTAGAGCTGGCGTCTGCTGTGGTAATCCAGATGCATGGTATGGAACTTCGTATACAATCGAAGCAAATTTGTCTTTAGCTGCAACCACAGTAACTACAACAACTACGACGACGGTGCCACCCACGACGACGACGACGACCACCACGACAACAACAACAGTGCCACCTACAACAACTACTACAACTACTACTACAACAACAACAACAGTGCCAACCACAACAACGACTACGACGACAGTACCCCCAACTACTACAACTACAACGACCGTGCCACCAACGACTACCACTACGACTACAATCCCCGAAGAAGAAGAGGAAACTACGACAACAACGGTTTATATTCCGACGGGAACTACGACTACAACTTCTCCTTCGACGACTGTTCCTGATGATGACGACGAAGAGCAGCCTGAAGAGACAACCACGACTTCAGTGCCTCCCAAAAAAGACGAAGAAGAATCAACTACTACCACCATTCCCGAAGAAGAAGACTCGACACAAACTACTCTTCCTCAACCTGACGACGAAGGCGATCAAGCCCAGCCTGAGGAGGACCAGCCTGATGAGGACGAACAACAGAAGCCTGAAACAACTCAGACGACTTTTCCTGATGAGCAAGGAGAACCCCAAGAAGAATCAATAGAAGAAGAAACCCCAGAAGAAACATCAGAAGAACAAACAGAAGATACATCAGAAGTAATAGTAGCGATAGAAGACGCAGAAAATGCAGAAGAAATTATTGATGCGGTCACCGATCTAATAGATCAAGTTCCGCAAGAAGAATTAGCAGAGGTAGTTACGTTAATTATTGATTCCATAACTAAAAATAAAGAATCACAGGATCTCACTGATGAAGACAAAGAAAAGATTGCAGGAGTGGTTCAGGCAATCATTCAATCTGGCCCCGTTGATGCAGACGTAGCCAAGGAGCTGGCTACCAATGCTGCGGTACTGGCTTCCGTTTCTGGTGAGCAGGCAGCAGAAGTCTTTGCCGCAATAGAAACAACTGAGTTGACCGAAGAAGTTAAAGAACAAATCATAGACGCCGTACAAGAGGCTCCAGTAGAAGTTAAAGAAGCTTTTGAGGAAGAAATTAATATATACGGAGAAGGCTTTGATGAGTATGTTCCATTAGGCTCTAATATCGACGTAGAGACCCGTAGAACGGTCATAGCCGTTACCACCGTGCTTTCTACTATAGCTGTAGCTGGAGCGGCTGGAGCGGCTTCTGGAGGCCCTACAGGGCCTTCTGGAGGATCTTCTGGTGGCAGTAGTAGGGGCTCTCCTTCATCTGGCACAAACGACGCGGTAAGAAGGGAAGAGGAACTGGAAGAGGAAGCCGAAGAAGCTGGTGGGATAGAGGGACCAGAAGATGACGAAGAAGATATATATTTAACAAGAAATAGTATATTCAGTTACTATACACAAGGGGGAATAGAAATGAAAAAAATGAATTGGTTTGGTTTAGGCAAAAAAGTTTGGGAAATAACAGCTGGTCTTGCCTTTACTTTAGCTGGTAGCTTCGTGATGTTTGTAACATTATCTGGTGAAACAAGGAAGATGGCTATAATAGCCACAGCTGTAGCGCTCGGTGTTCACTATATCCACGAAGTACTTAAAAACGACGAGGAGTAAAATATGAGCCGAATACTTTCAGGAAAAGTCGATCCGAGAGTAGAAGAGGTAAAGTCTTCTTTGGAACAATTTTTATCTGAATTAAACAAGCAACAACGAGATCTATTTTCTTATATTGAAATAGAAAACATGCTACTTGACATTTATAATTTAATGCGATAAAATTAAGTACTGTGAAAATAATAGATAATTTTTTAAAAAAAGATGAATATTTCCAGATACTAGATATTTTAACTAGTCCACAGTTTGATTGGCACTTTAATGATACGGTTTCTTATTCAGATAAACCCAATAATTCTGTAAACGATTTTCAGTTTAGTCATATTTTTTATAAAAATCCAAATATGACAAGTCAATACTTTTCCGTATTATCTCCAATACTTCACAATTTGAATTGTGATGTATTAATGAGGGCAAAAGCAAACCTTAGATCACCGACCCATATTATTGAAGAAGCAGAAATGCATTTAGACGTTTCATATTCTTCTATGATAAATAAACTCGATGTCATGCAGGCATTAAAGACCGCTATTTATTATGTTAACACAAATGACGGCTATACTTTTTTTGAAGATGGCACAAAGGTTGAAAGCATCGCTAATCGAATTGTCATTTTTCCTTCAACAATGCGCCACGCAGGCTCGACTCACACAAATGCAAAGTACAGAATAGTCCTTAATTTTAATTATTTTTAGTATTTTAGTTTATTAATTAATTAATAATATTTTTTTGTATATTGTTTATATACTTTTCTGATCCATGGTTAACAAAATAGTTTATTTTTCCGCGCTGCAATCCCGTAATTGCGCCTTTGATCCTATCGATAAATATTTGTAGTATATTAAGATTTTTTATAACACCATCGTGATTCATGTAGTATGCCTTTGAATGATGCTTGTAGGGCCACAATGGAACTCTTGTGACTATATCAATATTATTTACCCATCTAACGTGAGGTATACTTAGCTCATTCATAAATCTAATGTATTTGGAATTACCAACTTTAGGACTTCCAAATGTATATAAACCTTCTACTTTCGGAAAAAAAGATAATCTAGATGTTCTCACTGCAGCTAATGTGGCCATTGCTGCGCCAAGACTGTGACCAGTAAAGTATACCTTTTTCACTCCTCTAGATTTTTTTATTTTCTCTACCACGTTTGGCCATATCTTATCTAGGGCTTCTTTAAAACCCATGTGGACTTTTCCAATTTGGGAACTGCTTGGAACCAATTTAACCTTTATATCATGGATAATATCTTGCATTTCTCCGGGTTCAGTACCCCTGCATGCAAGTATGATTTCATATTTATTTTCCAGAAGATAAGCTTCTGCGCCTTTGCAGTCAAAATACTCGCAACTAAATCCGCATTTCTGCGTACAGCCCTTTGGCATCTGCCGGTTTTTTGTAAGCGATGGCGCTTATCTTTGCAAATAAAAGACTTTTATCCAAAAAGCTAAGCTTGTGTATCATCGCCGGAATCTTGTTCTATTATTTCATCATTTTTATTACGACCAGTTGATATCATCAACCCAGCCAATGTTCCGGTAATGAATGTTGCAACGCTTGAAAGAACACCAAAAAACATTTTGTCATTTTCAGCCTGTGCACCTATCGGCTGAGTGACAAATACAAGGGCGTACAAAACTCCGACAAGTAGTTATTGTCAAAACCGCTGCAAGAACGCAACCAACTACAAACTTAAGACGAGCATCTAGTTCTTCTGGTGTCAATCTCTTTTTCATGGTTGATCCTCCTGTGGTAGTTCTTGCTGCTCTCTTGGATCGAAGCCCAAGAGCGTTTCGGTACACATTCCATCTACTAGGCATACAGGTGGATGGCATTCGTCATTGTTCCAATTTTCTGGATCTTGACATTCGTAACGATAGTGTCCTTCGTATCCACAGCCAGACAAAACCAAAATAGCCACCGCTGCTATTAATATCTTTTTCATTCGGCATCTTGTGCTTTCTTCGCCTTTTTGTCAACTTTATTAAAGACATCATTTATTTCTTTAGCACTAAGTTTACCATCGTCCAAAAAGGCTCTAGACAAACCTTCCACTACAGTAGCAACACCAGCAATGCCAGCCATAAATACGGCTTTCCAAATCGGAACTCCGGCGATTGTTCCTGCTCCAATCACGCCCAACCCCGATGCCGCAAAGGTGGCAATTATTCTTAAAAGAATATTTTTCAATTGTTCCATTGTTAATCTCTTTCTTAGTTTTATAATATAATAGTAATAGCACCGGGGGGTCTGTGTAATTTTAAAAAAAAAGTATGGTATAATCGTATTTGTTTTAATATGATTATACGGAATTAATGAAACATCTCATGACGCTTCAATTGCGATCATCGACAATGATAATATTGTTTTTGCTGCCCACGCAGAAAGATTTAGTAAAATAAAAAATGATTGGTACAATAATCAATCCATTCTTGAATACGGTATGAAGCTACGGGAAGATTTCCGAAGTAGCATATTATGAAAAGCCTTTTTTAAAAAAAAGCAGATTATTGCTTACAGGCAATAGTTCGGATTGGAAGCCCAAAAACTTACCCAAGCTTTCAACTACGTACTTCACACATCACTACTCTCACGCAGCTGCCGGGTATTACACAAGTCCCTTTAAAGACGCTGTCATAGTTGTTCTGGATGCAATTGGGGAATGGAATACCTCATCTATCTGGATTGGTTCTGAAGAAAAAATAAGTTGTGTAGAAAAAATAAATTATCCTTTTAGTTTTGGTTTATATTATTCAGCTTTTACGCACCTTGTCGGGCTAAAACCAAACGAAGAAGAATACATTCTTATGGGCATGGCCGCATATGGAAACATAAATAGATACAAAACCCTAGTTGAAAATTATTTTCCATCAATTGAAAAACAAAAATATAATTTTCATAAAGGAATAAACGATTGGCCATTGAGCATTAGTGAGCAAGATCGATTTGATATTGCGGCCGCTGTTCAATTTATTTACGAGCAAAGATTAATTGAATTTATGAACTATGCAAAAAAAATAACTGGAAAAAATAACTTGGTTTTTATGGGGGGTTGTGCCCTAAATTGTTCTGCTAACACAAAACTATGGGATTTATTTGAAGATATTTGGATAATGCCCAACCCCGGAGACGCTGGATCATCTTTGGGGGCAGCAGCTGCTCTTTACGGTAAACATATAAACTGGAAAAACCCATATCTGGGTTATGATTTGGGTTGCAAGTACCCTATTGATAATATAATTGATAGACTTCTTAAAAAAGAAGTAGCACCGGTGGCTTCTGGCAGGGCAGAATATGGCCCAAGGGCTTTGGGTAATAGAAGTATACTAGCAGATCCAAGAAATAAAAATATTAAAGACAAAGTTAATGAATTAAAGCAGAGAGAAATGTTTAGACCCTTTGCTCCTGTAGTTCTGGAAGAAAAAGCCCACGAATGGTTCGATATGCCAATGCAGTCTAGTCCATACATGCAATATGCTGTTAGGTGTAAAAAACCGGATGATATTCCAGGAGTTGTTCATGAAGATGGAACATCAAGAGTCCAGACAGTTAATGAGACCCAGCATGCTGGGCTGCATTCTTTATTAAGGGAGTGGTATTATATATCTGGTGTGCCAATACTTCTTAATACTAGCCTTAATATAAAAGGACAGCCACTTTTAAATGATGAACATGATATAGTATATTGGAATCAAAAACATAAAAATAATAAAATTATAAAGTAGGTTGACTGATGAAATATAATTTGTATGGACACAATATTAACTTCCTTAGGCACTTTTCATCGCGCAATGATCCCGATTCAAAACTTCTGCAGAATAGAAACACAGAATACAATGTACCGTGGCTGTATAGCTATAGTAGAAATGTTTATAATTTTAGATCAAATGATTTTCATAATGACACTAACCTGATAACAATCGGATGCTCCCATGGATTTGGCGTTGGGATTCCAATTGAATATACTTGGCCAGCACAAGCTGCAAAACTCCTCGGTACAGAAGATTATATAAATTTAAGCACTCCGGGTTGTAGTATTTTTAATCAAGTTAGATTGTTGGCAAATTACATCAATAAATACGGTTCCCCAAAATTAGTTCTAGCGACTTTTCCAGATTACGTTAGATATGAATATGCTTTAAAAGATGGAAAAATTGTCGATGGCAATTCTTTGATAAAACTCTCAGGGCCACATGACGTTTCGCAGAACGAAGGATACGCCTCATGGCTTGCGTTAACAGCAATAAATTTTTTAGAGGCTCTTTGCGCATCTAATGGAATAAAACTACGTTGGCAGTTTTGGGTTAATCCAGATCAGTTTTTTTTAGATGATGAAAAAAATGCGCTTCCTGGAATTTCTGAAAATAGTTTTAAAAACTATGTTGATCTGAAGTCTTCTACTGTCCCAGGATATAGAAATAACCCAGTTGAAAATTGGATTTTTCCTCAAATATCAGAGTGGTCTTTTAATAAAGAAACCTGGCAGATTAAATGCTCAAATCCACGCAACACTCCCGCATGCTGTAAAGAGCTAAGAAATGACACCGAAGATTTTTTTCATTTCGCCTATGATAGATTCAAAGTGCCTCGCTGGTTGATGGATAAAGAATTAACAAAAAAAGAATTTTATAAAATTGCCCCCCAAACTACTATGTCGAACATCGCTTATTCCACTCATTACGGAGCTCATTGGCATTGGCATTGGGCGCAAAATTTGGTTCAAAGTCTTGGTATTGAAAAGGAGTATAGTTCATGAAAATTTATTTTAAAAATAAAATAAGACATTCAATAAAAAAATTCATACAAAATATTCATAGAATAAAAATTATTATAAAAACTTTTCTTAAAAGAAAAGGCCCCTATGTATATTGATAGTTTTTATTTTATCATATATACTATAATTAATTGATATTATATTTCTTATTTGAAAAGGGCAGAATGTCTCATTGGAAAAAGATTAAACAAAAAACAAAAAACAGTCCCTTAGGTGTATTTGACAAAGAAAACAGGGCATCAGAAGAATTAAGCAAACAGAGAATGGATATGTGCTTGTCTTGCGAACACCTTATTAAAGTCACTAGTCAGTGCAAAAAATGCGGTTGTTTCATGAAACTTAAAACAACACTCAAACATGTTCAATGCCCAATAGGTAAATGGTAAATCACATATTTTGATTTTTGTATATATTATTTCTATATTTAAAAATATTAATAAGTTGTTCTTGATTAGAGTTATATTCTAAATTAGAATTTGTTTTAAATTCAAAAAAAAGCATTTCTAAATAATCATCTATAATGACCTATAATAGATTTTCTAAAAACTGATCTATCTTCTGGCGGCGTTGCACGATGAATGGTATGTCCATGCCACAAAAGAGCCTGTCCCTTTTTGGCAATGAATTGTATCGGTTCTTGTTTATTATCTTTGATAATTTCTGATAAATAATCTGAAATTTTTTTTTGAGATAATGGTCTTTCGTTATAAATTGAAAAGTCCATCATCCATCTATGAGATTTTGGAATGACTGTAAATGGTCCAGACTTTGGATCAACATCATCTAAGGCAATCCATAATCCAGCGTAATGATTTCCCGCTTGCCTATCGCCTGCTTGCACGTCCTGATGCCAGTACTCCAAAATGGTGGCCCAGGAGGTTAATGACATGTGGAGTTTTATATTACTTAAGTCAAGCTCATTAAACAGTTTTTGGATACGTCCATGCCAAAGAACTCCAAATATTTTTTCGTCATACAAAAAATGATTCGTCGCCTGCCAACCAGATATATTTTCTATGGAAATTATTGTTCCATCAAAGTTTGGAGCGTGATGCTCAATCCAGTATTTTTTGTATTCTTCTATTAGATCTTCTGGAATCAAAGATTCAACTATGAGATATCCATTCTCGCTGTAAAAATCTTTTTTATTCATTAGAAGAATTTTGTTTTGGTTGGTTGTTGTATAAATCATCAACTTGATTCTTATGATTGATATAAAATCCACTTAAATATGGTCTAAACATTTCTATTTGATCAGATCCCCTGCCTTTTTTTCCAGAAACATAATGACCAATTAAAGATTTGCGAGGTATGTTTTTGTTTATTGGATTTAATCCCCTATGTACGGTGTGCCCTTGCCACAAAATGATATCGCCCTTTTTTGCAATAAAAGCTTCTGGTTTAGCGTCATTTATTTTAAAAATTTTATCAAAATATGAAATAATTTCTTGTGGATTAAGTTTTTTATAGATTGAAAAATCAAAGCTCCAATGATTTGACTTTGGCACAAACGCAAATGGACCCGATTCTGGATGGATTTCGTCCAGCGCCACCCACAACCCAACATAATTTCCTGCAGACACAGAATCTTCGTCCACGTAATCGTGATGCCAGGTTTTTTCAGTTGAATACCATGATGTAAACGAGAGATGTAAGGCCATTTTTTTCAAACCAACTTTTTCAAATAGTTCGTATATATTTTCATGACACATTACGTTTAATATTTCTTTGTGTGACATAAATGGATTGGATTCTTTCCAACCCATTTTGTTTTTCATTGACTCAACTGTTCCGTTGTATTCGGGAGCGTGATTGTTTAACCAGTATTTTTTATATTGGTCTATTACATCATCGGGTATAAGATTTTGTACAATGATATAGCCTTCTTCGAAAAAAAAATCTCTTTCATTCATACATTATATTCTGTCTGCTTCGGACAATGATATCTTACCCCTAAGGCTGTTGTCCGCAACGACTTTCCTGTGATCGTATGCTCTTTTCAAACCTTCGTCACCTTCTAGGGTTCTATTCTGGAATAACGGATTAGGTTTTGCGCTTAAGATTTTTTGATCTTTTTGATACTCGGAATATAAGCAATATTTTTTATAGTCATCGAATACGTTGTCCATCCAATGTGGATAGCACCAATCTGTAAGTTCATCCCATTCCCTTAAAAAGACCATAACTTCTTCGTGTGGACTTCCTTGGCTCATGAATTCCAAATAGCCATATCTAATTCCTGACTTTACTGTTTTTACCCCATGAGATGCATAAAAGTTGCATGGAAAAATTACTACATCCCCCATTTTTGGGGCGTACTCTATATCAAGATAGGGGAAAAACAATTCTCCTCCTGTATAGTTGGTTCCATCCAACTGTGAATCGTGGCTAACGCAATCATTCATGTACGCAGAAACAGCCACAACCTGCCTGATCTGCATTTGGCCTTTGGGGATATATCTTTTTCCCTCAGTTGCTCGATAGTTGGAATCATTGTCATTATGTATACCTAGATACATTCCTTTGTCATATCTAATTATATGCCCCCTGCTTCTCCACCAAAGAGTCGGAAGAACCATAGGAAAGTGATCTATATATTTTATAACACATTTATATATCTGATCTTCCCAGTATTTAAATAGGTCAACCATGTCTGGTTCAGTCTTATCCGTAACCGGCTGCAGCACGCGCACTGGAACTTCTTTTAGTTGTTCGAGTGAAAACTTATTATGATCTTCATTCAGTGCGTATTTATTTCCAGCTTCATCTGTGTGATATGTCCACCTTTGTTCATGCGCTTCTTGGGCGTTTTTGTCTATCCATTTAGATATTTTTTTTAAAGATTCTTTAGTTATATTAAGGGCGTTTTCAAAAACAATTACGCCACCTCCCAGATTTCTAACATTTAATTTAGATATTTCTTCAATAGTTTCATCATTTATTTCTGGGAAGGAGGCAGCATAGCGGTTGTCATTTGATGTTATCGACATATTATTTCCTTATTCCGAAAGATACTCTTCTATATCCCTTCTTAAAATGTCTATTGAAACATCTATACCAAGACGCTGAAGTGGTGTGGGATAAGGGCCACCGTTTGGGAAATCTTCCCTATCTTCTATAATGGGGTTGTGGTCTCTTCTGCCATCTTCGGTATACTTTTCTGGATACCAAGAAAATGTTTCACCAAAGATGTTTCTTTCTCCGAGCATAAAACCATTAGCGTATCGCTTTACTTTTGTTCCGGTTTTATCAATTAAAAATTTTGTAAAGTTTCCAGTTATTGGATAAAAAACATTTTTATTATCAACATCTACCTTAGGGGCATTAGACCACGGTACTTCTTCGTTATGAAATGGTACTCCGGAATCCTGGAGATCGGCTGCGTATGCGCCGGTTAGATACGCCCAAAGCGGGTGTTGATCCTGCTCTTTGACAGAGCCAGGTGCGTAGTCGTTGTCGTATCTATGCTTATCATGTCTTCCGTTAGTCAATTCTGTAAATTCAAATGTTGTTCCAAAATTTTTTTCCGCATAGTCTTTTGCGACTTCTCCAGGAGTTAATGAAAGATTGTTTTCTTCTATATAATTTTTTAATCCCTTTTGAAACTCTGGATATCCATGGCATGTAAAGTCATCAACCACAACAGCAATTATGGAAAAGTCTGAATTATCTTTATAAAGTTGGTTTAGTGTTTCAAGATTTCCATGCTGGGGGATGTTGCCGCATCCAGCGGCAACATTAAACAATAAAGTAACTTTACCCTTTTGCCCAGCTAAAATATCGTTTTTTTTACCGTCAGCTGAACTTATTTTTATATCATAAATTGACACAGGCAAAATTGATTCTGGGGCACGTACTTGTTTTTCTTTTTCAATTAGTTCAGATGATATATCGATAAGATTTTTCATAAAAATTTCTCCTATTTTTTGTCCATGTCGTCTTCGTCATCTTCGCCGTCTTCCGGCTCTTCGTTCTGCATTCCAACGATACCATCCGGAATTGCAGCTAATCTACAATAGCCGCCCGGCTCAATTCTTTGTTTTATTATTTTACAAACAGAATCTGACTCGTGCAAAACACAGTTTTCACAGCGTACGCCAATTTCGTAATTATCGTTTTCTTCTTCTGGAACATAGCCAACCCATATCCCATTGCCGTCGTTGTCGGAAAGCTTCCCATACTTTTGGGCAATTGCCAACAGCGCGTTTGCAAATTCTCTTTCGGCTGCAGACATCTTTACCTTGGACATGTCCATGGTATGATCCATTTTACCCTTTGGTTTATTCTTTTTACTTATTTCGTCCATTTTGTAAACTTGATATTTTACATTTGAAAGCCAATAATTAGTCATAAGTCCTCTTTTTGTTTTAATATATAGTACCATTCGGGTTGTTCATTTGCAAGTCGAGTGCTATAATCGGATCTTGATTATGACTGTCAAAAGCTTTTTTAAAAAAGTCCATGACCCGTATGAGGATTATACTTTTGTAAACGATTATTCTATTTCAAACAAAGACGCTTCGTTTATATCTGCTGCTTCAAAAATAGCAAAAACTTCTGACAACAGGTTTAGGGTCGGGGCCTTGGTGGTTAAATCCGGTCGTGTCCTAGGTGGCTCACCAAATATTACCAGGGTTTCGCCCAAAACACCGCCCAACAGATTTTCAACTCACGCAGAAATAGCTGCAATGGGTATAGCATCCGAAACAACTGGCGCCACTTTATATATAGCCAGGTTAAATAGTTATAATAAATACGCAATATCTAAACCATGTGCTTGGTGCATGCAAAAAATAAAACACTATCAAATAGATAGGGTTGTGTTTACAACGGATTTTATTTCTTCTAAAAAAGAATCAATTTCATCTTTTTATGTAGATGATATCAAGTGGGCAAATAAAGATCTAGTATTTCCTTCTTCGACTTCTTCCGTATGAGTACCCGGCAGCTAAGCCGCCTAGGGTTAATCCTAGAGCCTTAAGTCTTAGATCATTGGCTTTTTGTGCTCCTGGGATTACTGACTGAGCAACTTGTGCAGCTTGAGCTGATCTACTTGCCGATGTTACAGCTCCTGATTTAACTACACGTGTTGCTGCACCTTTGCCAGCTTGCGCAGCGCTCTTAACTGCTGCGCTTATCGGTGCCTCGCTGATGGGAACTGAGTGCTCGTATGCACTCATAAATGCATCGTCGATCAAGCCCATAGAGGCTCCGGCTATTATCTATAAAGCCAGATGCACCTCCGGAAATATCTCCAATAATTACTGGATTTCCAAACTCATCAACTCCATTTTCTATAATGTCTCCACCAATTGCGGATCCTCTAGCTTTTGCAGCTTCAAGCATATTTTGTGGACTAGTTTCTTGATTTGATTGAATAGCTCTACCTCTTTGAATCGCTGCTTGCTTTCTCTGCTCCGGTGTCATGTTGGAAGTATTAGATTGGACTCGGCTAGTTGTTTTTTCTTGTGGTTTTTTCCCTGGTCTAGCTCGTCCCCTTGCTCTGGCTTCAGCTAGTTTTTTTCTTTTTTCAAATAGTTTGTTTCGAGAAGCAGCTGCTTCCGCATCAAGACTATCTAGTTCATGTGCTTTCATTTTTATAGCTTCTATGTCTTCCTGCGGTAGAGAAGGCAATAATGGCCTTTTAGATTCAGGCATTTGATAATAAACTTCAGCTCTTTCTTCTGGTGTTAATCCAACTGGAACATCGTCTGGTATTTCAGAAAGCAATCTTCCACTTTGTATAATGCTTTTTCTTTGTCTTCCCCCAACCCTAGTGCTAACTTCTTGCGCTGGTCTTCCAACTTTTATCAAACTATTTTGGATTTCATTCATAATTTATTTTGCTACTCCAGCTACTCTCATGGCTGTCTTCATACCCGAAATAATTCTTGAGGCAGTAGCGTTTCTTCCGGCGCTTGCGACAGCAGCAGACGATATTTTATCAGCACTTATTTTTATAGCTCTCGTTCCAGACATAAACGCTTCTCCAGAAGAAACAACCGCAGTAGCAGCAGCGGCTGCGTCGTCAGACAAAGCTGGCAGGACACTGTCTGCGGTCATGGCGGCATGTGCTGCCATTTCTCCAGCCCTATTTACTTCTTTGGATATTGGTGCAAGTTTTCCTACAACTTCTCCCATTTCTTTTGTGTAATAATTTACAGCTTCCTGGCTTAGGTTTCCAGCCCTGCTTACCTCAGATAGGTAATCAATACTTTCTCCAATAAAAGCTTCTTTTCCAGATATTCCAAAAGCTGCTCCGCATTCTTTCAATAAATGGTGAATCTATAGATTCTATTAAAGACTTGTGTGCTTGAGTTCTTCCTTCTATTATGGTAGATTTAAAAAAATCTTTAATCATAGGATTGTCCATAACATCATCTCCATATTTTTCGGTGAGAGTTTTTTGAAGATTTCTAAGCGTCAAGCTTTCGTAGTTTTTCCACGGCTTTAGATAAGATTCAAAAGGTGTTTTAAGTGGATCACCATAAGTGCGTGAGTAGGAAACTCCTCTATTTATCATTTCTGATGGTATGTAATCTGAACTAAGTTGTCTTCCGCGACGCGATAACTTCATCTTTACTCTTTATTGAAGCTTTTTTTACCATGGAAAACTGTCTATCCATAAGGGTTTTGCCTGGGTTTTGTGGATCAGCTGTTCTTGACAAAATTTGATGGCTAAATCCTTCTGCTCTTGCTTCTTCGAGAGCTTGGTTTTTCATATACGCTATATGCTGCGTCTTGAAGTCATCTAAAAGAGAAGGAATCTCATCAACATTTCCCAAGTCATTAATGAGTGTAGACCTTTCGAAAAGACTATTAACATCTCCTGTTGTATTTTTAATATTTGCTATAACATCTTTTGTTCTTTGGTAGTATTCATTTTTACCCAATCCCGCGTATTTGGAAAACGCATGTCCAATTTCATGATACATTGTTTTTGTTCCAGCTAATGCCGACAAAGGATCTTCTAGATTTTTTACTATTCTTTTTGGATCTATGAAAATGAAACTACTAGAGCGTTTTGCTTGGCGCATTGCTGATCGCCCTATTCTTTCTTTTCTTAAAGATTTTAGAAGCTGTTTATGTTCTGGGCTACCTATTTGATATGATTTATGAAAAGCAAATAGTTCATCAGATTTTTCTATTCCGTCCTGCCTGTAAAGTTTGGTGAGTAGCCGTAAACATCGAGGTCCTGCCAGATACAGTTCCGCCAAACGTCCTACGACCTATTCTTTTTCCCATTTCATCAGTGAAATCAACATTAAGAGATTCTATGCCGGCCACTCGCAAGTTCTCGTTTATTGTTTGAAGACCCTGCCTAAGCTTGTCTTCGGGTACGGCCTGCATTGCGCCTCGAGTTTGACGCAATATAAAATTATTAACAGATGTGCTTCTGCCAGAACGAGAAAATAACGCCATAATCTACTATAGTAACCGTTACTATATACAGATATGAGAGACCCGATAAGACATGGTGGCTTAAATGATCCTGGGCTTAGGCAGCCGGGCATTGTTCGTTCTGGAAAGTTTAGAAAAAATCAGTTTCAAAGAGCAACAGTTTCTGCCCCAAGAGCCATTGAACCCGGCACCAGAGGACCTGGTATGCGCCAGTCCAAAGTGCCCATAAGAGGTCTGCAAAAAAGAGAACCGATTGGTTTGGGATCAATTGTTACACCCCAATCTGTTTCAGCCCGTGCTGGTATGAGGGCTAATTTTAGTTGGCCAAGTTTAAACTTTAATAGAAGTAAAAGATATAATCCGTATACATAATTTAGGATTTATAACTTTTTTGAAAAAGGAAAATGAGCTTCTAAAATTTTTTTCAATTTTCACCTATATAGGAATTTTAAAAAATATTACTTGTACACACAAGAGCTATTACAGCTACCGCAATCACAGTAGCTCAAAAACATCGTTATGCAGTAGCGAGTTCCTTCTTTGACTGGACAAGAAGAATGGTACAAATCGCTGTCAATAATAACGCACGAATTTGGAGTCGGTTTATACGTAAGTATTGGTGTGTCTGTTTTTTCAAGACCAAAAACATTAAACTCTCCACCTGAATATTCATCGTTTAAATAATAAATACAGGCAAGATCCACCTTACTCCATGGATTGTGATATTTACTTTCTTCGGTAGTATTGAGATGCCAATCCTTATGAATCGATATGTATTGATCTGCTTCGTATTTTAGTATTCCGGCACCTATGTATGAGTAAACTCTTTTTCCCAAAACCCTACTGCAGAGATCAACCAATTGGTCTAGGCTTACTTCGTAGGTGGACTTAATATTTTGCGGATCGTCAGTCTGATAGTGAAGAGAGTGGAGTTTGTCTGGATTAGCTTCGTATCTTCTTTTTTCGATACTGTAATCAACGTAATCAGCTTTTTTTGCTACTGAATAATATAAATCATGAAATAGATTATCATCCAAACAATTCTGCATTATGTGTATGAAGGATCTTGTCATTACAGATATTCTGGCCTATGATACTTTCGCATTAAATCGTGTTTGACTACTGTTGGGTCAACCCACCAATCTTCCCAAACCGAACGAACAATAAGAGTATATCCAAAAGAATCTAATATTGATCTCTGTATTTCTTTTATTTCGCGATTTTTAAAGTACATGTTTTCATCATGCTCGAAAGTAATTACACTAAATCTATACTGTGTTAATGGAATCGACATTAATCCATGTAAAGTAGAAAATCGGTTTCCCCTTGGGTGCAGATTTTGCTCGTATCCTTCGTCGATATCAACCTGAAGAAAATCTATTTGTTTAGGAAAAGAGTTTAATTCAAAATAGGATAAATAATTGAATTGAAGGGCATCACCGTAACACGGGTTAGATCTATTTTCAGTAAATTCTTTTCTTCTGTTTTCTTCTATTTCAAAAGAAACACCAGTCCATCCATATTTTTTTTCAAGATTATAAGTGTTTGATCCATCTTTAGAATGAAAAGCGCCTAGTTCTACGTAGTGTCCATTTCTTTTATCTTCTAATACATTTAAAATAAAATCTTCTTGAGGACTTAAATCGTTCATTGTTTTTCCATTTGATTTTTTCGCTAGATTTAAAAAATATATAAAATTTTTTTTATAATTCCCTAATTACTTTTTTGTTGGTTTCTTTTTGGTTTTCTTTGATGGTGGTCGACCCAAACGCTTTTGTGCTTTGTTTGTTTCTTGAACAAACCAATAAAATGGTGCTCCAGTATGTGGATCAAATCTTGATGCTATATTTAAAGCTTTTAAGCACAGAGCCTTAGCTAAAGGTATTGTCATCTTGCGTTTAGATCCAAAGGAAGCCTGCATTGCACCCAATGCGTAAGCTCCGCCGCTACCTAAAGCATAAATACCTGTTGCATCAGAAGCCCAAGAATAATCTCCATCTATCACATAAACACATCCATTAACCGCTACAAGAACAGTTGAATCGTGTTCTGCAATGTGTCGCTTCTCTTCGTTGCTTTCTGGCGAAGCATAGCCCTGCTGTTCAAAACACTCACGCAGTGCCGGAATAAACTTAGCCGTCATAAATTCATCTAGTTTTTTACCCACTGTATTTATTGGTGGTGGCGGTGGCTGAAATACATGGTGCAGTATGTTTATTGCACGAACATCTCCAGCTACACCCAACAGGTATTTTCCATTGCTGGCAACTTTAGTAGTGCCTTCTCTTAAGGTCATAATTTGAGCAGCATATCCGCTATCTTCAAAAGTAGATATACGGCTGTCTACTCCAACAACACAAAAACCATCTCCCTGAACAGCAATTATTGTAGTCATATCTATGATCTAGTATAGCACTAAAATCAGATGATCGGTGCAACTGTTTTAATAACTATTTTTATTGAAGGCCAAATCTTTTTGACAAATTCAATAATATTTTTAATAATACTACTTGCTTGTTTCATTGTTTCTCCTTTTAAAGTTATGGGTTTTAATTTAAAATAGAGATAACAATATTAAATTAATTTCTGAACTAACTAATTGCCTTTAAACTGCAATTTCTTTAAGTTCTTTCCGGGTTGTTTGCGTAAACGCAATATATTGATTTCTTTTCAATCTGCAAGGGTGAATTGGGATGTGATTTAATCCGACGTGCACAGAAATTGTTTGATCACAATTTTGGCACATCCAATAACTTACTGGAGGATAAGTATAAGCTATCTGTTCTTTGTCTTCTTGTGATGAAACATAAGAGCTGGTTTTTTGACTAGCTTCTTCTTGGGCGTTTACTTCTGCACATTCTGGACAAACAATTGGTTTACGTCCACGCGCTTTTTGACGCTCCCATTTTTTATCGCACTGCGTGCATTCAAGTGTTTCTTTCATCCTTGTCTCACTTTTGGCTAATTCCAATATTTACTCAAGGTATATAATAATAGGCAAAAAAGAAAATATCAACTTTGAAGCCAGATTTTAAGAATTATCAGTGTTTACAATAAAGAATTAATGTCGTTTTCAGTAGGTCGCAACCATTTTACATCGACAAGTAAACCATCAGTAAACTTTAACTTTAATTCTATAAATAAGCTTTTAGCGTTTTCTTCCCAACAAACATCATCCGTAAAATATACAATTGTACAAACGTTAATAATTCCGTGATGATCAACTTTAAACTCTAAATCAAGCTTATCAGCATTAAGCCAAGATCTTCCGGATTCTTTCATACAGATGCCCAGACGGATCAATAAAGTATGAATTAAAAACTTGTTCTAAATCTTTGGTTTGAAAACCATTTCGATTAAAAGAAGCTCTAATATAAGGAATATATTTTGTAGGAATATACGACGGAATTGATATAGGGTAATCAATTTCTAAGTTGTCATACATTCCCATTGTTTTTTTTCCTAACTTTATGATAATAGTTTTTAGCGTAAATATTTATTCTATCTTTGTTATTATCTCTATATATTTTAAGCCTTTTCCTGTAAGCAGAAACGCAAACATTACATCTGCATTTGTCTCTTCTGTAATACTTATAAGAACCATGGGTTACCGGCTTCTTAGCCTTTTGTTCAATGGTACTTTTAGCTATATGACAAGTATTGCACAATACCTGACATTTAGCAAGTTCATAATCTCTTATTTCTTGAGACCTTTGCCAGATGCGATTTATTTCGTATTCTTTTGTAGAAGGATCAATATGATCAACCTCTAATTTGTCCCAAGTACCGCAATGAGCACAAGGGCCATTGCTAGAAAGCCACTCTTGTCTTCGTTGTTGAGTTCTTATCTTTATTTTTTCATATCTTTGCGGCATGCTAAATCCTTTGAGCGGGTAGGGAGAATCGAACTCCCACAAACAGGTCGGAAACATGTTGGTCTACCATTAACTTATACCCGCGTATTGGGTATAGTATAGCAGCATGTGAACCTTTTTGCATGTAATTCCGCAAAAGCCAAAAAGACAAAAGCTTTTTGGCGACTATATATTATATATATACATATCGCCTTTAAGGCTTTTAGAGATCTTTAGAAGAAACGTTTAAACCCCCAAATACAGAAAGGGCTATTGCATTAATTTCTTCTTTTTCCGCAGAACAAGCTTGGATGATAACAGTATTGTGAGATAAGCGCTCCCAACCATAACGGTTATTCTTGTTCTTGCGCTTCTTTTTTCGTCTCGACAATTTCATCACCTTTGCTGTAAATAATAACAGAAGATTTACCAACACGAGCTATGGGTTGTCCTGTGCAGGTATTTCTTATGTTTTTGTTAAAATAAGCTCCAATTGATTTTGCCTTGCAGAGAGCATTGTAGTGTTTCTTGGCAATATTTTCATAAAGCCAAATACTACCGCTAGCAAAAGTTATAATCAACTGTTTGGTTTTACTTTCCCAAGAAATGTGTTCTATAAAAGAACTATCAACAAAATATTTTTCATGTTTAGCCATTTATACCAAAACCTCAAAAAAATCAATACCAGGAATTAAACCTAAACCAGATCCATTGTCCCAGTTAGCAAATATCGTACCAGCATCGTCGACATGCGTAATCGTACCCACGTCTCCAGGCTTGAGATTTGTATATACGTCTTCTGTACTTACAAGCTTAACACGTTTGCCAATAATAACATCTTTTTTTAAATTCCAATAATGAAGAAGAGATTTTAAACTTTCTAATTCACTTTGTAAAACAATTTTATCAGCAAGTAAGCCGTCTATAATACTCTTGTAGTTACTGTTAGTTAAACTATTAAGATACATTTGCGCCTCCACTAGGAATCGAACCTAGAACAAGGGATTAGAAGTCCCACGTTATATCCTTTTAACTATAGAGGCTTGAACAATCTGATACTCTTTTCGTTTCAGGATAAGAATATGATATCAATGTTCTATCATCAATATATAACTTTGATTCGATAATTACATTTTTGTCAAGTACTCTATAGAAAAAACCGTTATTCCAATAAGCACCTTCCACCAAATAGCCGATCTGCTTATTGAGATATCCTAGTTCTTTCCATTGATTTTGTTCGTTCATTTTATATTTGAACAAACCCAACGGTTGAG
>Ga0214917_10000123_pt1 | contig 88862 bp, 87 predicted proteins | sample LL_1208_BB_MetaG_FD_177983 | JGI IMG/M metagenome (GOLD analysis project Ga0214917, IMG submission 177983) | Freshwater microbial communities from Lake Lanier, Atlanta, Georgia, United States - LL_1208_BB | ecosystem: Environmental > Aquatic > Freshwater > Lake | place: USA: Georgia | collected... | reverse complement strand
GCTTGCCTTTATCGAAAACCGTCTCAATAATCGACCGCGTAAACGATTGGGATTCAAAACACCGAAAGAACTCTTTACCCAAGAACTAAACCGCGTTGCACTTCGCCCGTGAATCCAAGCAATTTATTTGGGTACCAAGATTACAAAACGCTATCGAGGGATATTAGAAGATTTTTAGAATGCATTAAACGATAAAGAAAATAGAACTAAAGCACTTGATATTTCGCGTTTGCAGATCAGACAGATACTCTTAGTCATGGCAGGCTAGAAGCATTTAGCATTGAGCTAGTCCGCAAGAACACTGTTATGGTGATGACAGCGGAAGTTGAAGAGACTGCAGAACAAACAAAGATAACCCTGATCGGAAGGGTCTTAAAAGCGGACGACGAGTTTGAAAAATTTGTTGCAGGGGCCCACAGCCAGCTTTATCGAACGAACAATCCGTTTCGTGCTGCCGTTTAGGAAGCTAACCCAATCCCGCTAAACGCGAATAACTCAACAGAAATGCCGTTCTTATAATTAGTTCACTAAAGCTTATAAATTGTCTCTTTTGTGCTCACACGAGTCATGCTCTCCTAATTGCTCGGGGCCGTCCGTTCGACTGGCCTTCAGAGGGGGATCAGTGATGAACATGGACCGTCGGCATTTTCTCGGGGCAGCGGCAGCAGGCGTCGCCAGCGCGCCTTTCCTGAGCGTGGAAAGCTTCGCGCAAGGCAAGCAGACCATCAATCTCCAGCTTGGCTGGCTCCTATCCGGCAACCAGATCGGTGAGGTCTGCGCCAAGGCGATGGGCTTTTACGATTCAGAAGGTCTCGACCTAAAATTCCAGCCGGGCGGCCCGAGCATCGATGGCGTCGCCGTGGTGGCGTCCGGCCGTTTCGAAATCGGTCAGGTGTCGTCGAGCCCGTCTCTGATGCTGGCTGCCTCGCAGGACATTCCGGTAATGTGCTTCGCCACCGGCGCTCAGGTCCACCCCTACACCTTCTTCTCCTTGAAGAAGAACCCGGTACGCAAGCCAGCCGATCTCGTCGGCAAGAAAGTGGGTATTCAGGCGACCGGCGTCATCCTGCTGCGCGCTCTTTTGGCGAAGAACAAGATACCGGAAAAGGACGTAACCATAGTGACCATCGGTGCCGATATGGCGCCGCTGCTAACTGGTCAGGTTGATGTGGTCACGGGCTGGCTCACCAACACAACCGCATTGAAAGTGCTAGGCGACGACCGCGTCGACATGCGCCTGTGGGATACTGGCGTGAAGCTCTACGCGCTTCCTTATTACGCCACTGCGCAGACAATAAAGGCGAAAGGCGACGTGCTAGCTAAATTCCTCGTCGCGTCCGGCAAAGGGTGGGCCTACGCGTCCCAAAACCGCGACAAGGCAGTTGAATTCCTAGTCAAGGAATTCCCGAACCTCAACGCCAAAGATGAACGCGAAGCCCTCGACGTGATGTTGCAATACGCTTTTTCGCCGGAAACGGCGAAGGCTGGCTGGGGCACGATGGACCCCGCCGTTTGGCAGGACCAGATCGACCTTTACGCGCAACTGGGCCAATTCTCCAAGCGCACGCCGAAACTTGATGAGGTGATGACGCTCGACATCCTCAAAGCATCGGCCGCTGGCCGGCCGAAGCTCGGCTAAACGATGACACTCGCAACCGCCATCACCGGTATCGCCGCCTCGCGCGGCGATACCGCCTCTGCGGCTATCGCCTGTCGCGATGTCACGGTTCGCTTCATGACAGAAAGCCGCGTTGTCACTGCGCTTGAAAACATCTCTTTCTCCATTGCGCACGGCGCTTTTCTGAGTCTGCTTGGCCCATCCGGCTGCGGCAAATCAACCCTTCTGCGTGTCGTCGCCGATCTGGTCCAGCCCAGCGCCGGCACGATGCAGATTTTCGGCGGCACGCCAGAAGAAGCCCGCAGATCTCGCGCGCTTGGCTTCGTGTTTCAAGACGCAGCGTTGCTGCCATGGCGCACGGCGATCGACAATGTTTCGCTGCCGCTCGAAGTAGGCGGTGGCGTGAAACTCGGCCCGAACGATCCGACGCCCGCCGATCTCCTGCGTCTCGTTGGCCTCGCCGGTTGGGAAAAATCCTATCCGCACGAATTATCTGGTGGCATGCGCCAGCGTGTCTCGATTGCACGTGCGTTGCTTGGCGGCCCCAAATTACTGCTAATGGACGAACCATTCGGCGCACTCGATGAGATCACGCGCGACCGGCTCAACGAAGAACTGCGTCGCATTTGGGTGGAAACAGGAACGACAATTCTTTTCGTCACGCACTCTGTCTATGAGGCCGCCTATCTCGGCGAGCAGGTTCTGGTCCTCTCTCCCAATCCTGGCCGCGTGGTGGAATGCATCGCGATCGACTTGCCACGCGAACGCGACCTTACCGTGCGCGAAACGCCACATTTCGTACAAATCGCTGCGCATTTGCGCGCCATGCTGGGAAAGATGAACGCATGAGCATCGCAGCCCGGCTCGACCCATCACTCGCTTCGGCTGAAGCAGAATTTCACGCCGGTCAACGCCGCAAGGCGATGCGTCGCCGTATCATGCCGCTGATCGGCATTGGCTCGTTCCTATGCCTATGGGCCGGCCTCGTCTATGGGCTGAAGGTGCCACCTTTCGTGGCGCCATCGCCCTACGCCGTTGCAGCAACATTGTGGGCGAAAGCCCCCATGCTCTTCGAAAATCTGGTGCCGACGATGATCGAAGCCTTTTCTGGCTTCATGCTTGGAAATCTAAGCGCAATCCTCATCGCTACTACTTTCGTGCACAAAAAATCGCTCGAAGAGGCATTCTTCCCTGTCATTGTCATCATCAACACTATCCCGGTCGTAGCGAAGGCACCGATCCTCGTGCTTCTGCTCGGCAATGGCATGGAGCCAAAAATTGCCATCGCGGCGCTGATCTGTTTTTTTCCCACTCTCGTCAACATGGTGCGTGGCCTGCAATCGGTGAATCCTCAGGCTATGGAATTGATGCGCGTACTGTCAGCCTCGCAGAGTGAAATCTTTTTTAAGTTGCGCCTGCCGAATTCGCTGCCCTATCTGTTTTCCGCATTGAAGATCGCAGCCTCGACAGCAGTTATCGGCGCCATCGTGGGCGAGTGGATAGGCTCCACCGTCGGGATTGGCGCTCTTATCATTCAGGCGACCTACGCTTTCGATTCAGCCTTGCTTTACGCAACCGTGATCGTAGGTTCCTGCTTCTCGGTTGCCTTCTTCCTGCTCATCACACTCATCGAACGCTTGACGCTGCGCCGCCATGGCCCGGCTGACCAATGAGGTCGCATCATGACTGATCGGATCGAAGAAAAATCCGGAACTGCCACAATCGTCGCTCGTTCCGACGTCGTCGTTGTTGGAGGCGGACCTGCCGGATTTTCCGCAGCTCTCGCGGCACGTCGCGCCGGGATGAGCGTGACACTTGTAGAACGTTATCCGTATCTTGGTGGTCTTGCCTCGGGCGGTATGGTTCTCGTGCTCGACGACATGCATAATGAAGCCGAGACGACCGTCACGGGTATTTGCATGGAAATGATTGAACGCATGGCGAAGATCAATGCCTGCGTATTTCCGCCGCCGGAAGAACGCCGCGCTGATTGGAACCTCTACCGAAAATGGGCTCGCTGGGGCGTTTTCGATTTCCGTGCGCAGACAAAGCCGCAGCCGATCGTGATGGCCGCCGCTTTCGATCCCGATGGATGGAAGCGCGTGTCGAACGATATGATCGCAGAAGATGGGGTGAATGTCCGCCTCCATTCATGGTTCTCGAAGGCGATCGTCGAGGATGGCCACATCAAGGGTGTTATCTGCGATACGAAAGCAGGGCGCGAAGCGATCATGGGCTCTGTCGTGATCGATACAACCGGCGATCTCGACGTTGCAGCCGCTGCAGGCGCAAAATTTACCCATGGCTCATTCATCGTCACAACCGTGTTCCGCCTCGGTGGCGTCGATACCGATGCGACTGAAAGCTTCGCATTTGAAGAACCGGAGAAATATGCTGAAATCGACCGTGCAGCAAAACGCGTGATGGGCGGATCGTGGGATTTCTGGTGGTTGAAGACACCTTTGCCTGGCGTTGTCTGGTGCAATTGTCCGCATATGGCAGGCTATGATGCGCTGAAGGTCGAAGATCTATCGCGCGCCGATTTCGAGGGCCGGAAGAGGATCTACGCTCTCGTCGATTATGTGCAGAAGAACATGCCGGGATTCGAGAAATGCTACGTGGTGGACGTGGCACCGCAGCTCGGCGTGCGCCAATCACGTCTGCTCGAAGGTGAATACATCGTCACGAAGGACGATGTGCTCGATCGCGTGCATTTCCATGATACCGTCGCGCGCGGGCGTGACTATTACACCCCCTATCGTGCCATGCTACCGAAAGAAATTGACGGACTACTAGTCGCCGGGCGCCATTATTCGGCAAGCGAAACGGCACAGAAAATGTCACGCGAGATTCCACCCTGCATGTCTATGGGCCAATCGGCCGGTGTGGCGGCAGCATTGGCTGTGCAAAATAATATCTCGGTCAAACAGGTCGATCCTAAAGCTATTTGTCAGGTCGTCCGCGCGCAGGGCGGCGATCCAGGCGATATTCCCTCGCCGAACGCGAAAATTCTGGAGAGTGCGGCATGAGTACGCATGAACTTCCCCTTGCGGGCGTCAAGATTGTTGATTTCACTCAGGTCATGATGGGACCTGTCGCAACCCAGATGCTCGCAGATTTCGGGGCAGACGTAATCAAGATTGAACGTCCGCCGACGGGCGACCTGTCGCGCACCTCGTTTCCGAACGACCCCGCCGGATTAACGGGGCCAGTCTTCTGCTCTCTGAACCGCAACAAACGTTCAATCGTTCTCGATTTGCGACAGGAGCGCGACAAAAAGGCCGTGTTCAAACTGCTCGACGAGGCCGATGTCGTCGTCAACAATTTTCGCGCTGGCGTGATGGAGCGCATGGGCTTCGGCTATGAAGAATTGGCGAAGAACAATCCCCGCTTGATCTACGCAGTGGGTACCGGCTTCGGACTCACTGGCCCCTATTCGCACAAAGGCGGTCAGGATATCCTTGCACAGGCAATGACTGGCGTGATGCATCGCCGCTCGGATGATTCACTGCCGCTCTCGATCTATTCGACCACCTTCGCCGATTATTCCGCAGGAATGCATCTCGTTCAGGGCGTTTTGCTTGCACTGCTGCAGCGCGCGAAAACCGGCAAGGGCCAGCGCGTTAGCGTCTCGCTCTACGATTCGATGCTGGCCGCGCAAACGCAGGAGTCGGCTGCGCAGATGATGCGCGGACGCGAGGTAAATTGGGGCGCGATGCCGCTCTCGGGTGTGTTCGAGACAAAAGATAGCGCCGTGGTGCTTGTAGGCGCATTCAAGGCCCACCCTTTGCGCGACATTGGCGTAGCTCTCGGCCTCGAAGGAATCGAGAACGACCCTCGCTTTGTCGATCACCCCGCGCAAGTAACGCACAAAAAGGAACTGCACACTATCTTCCGCAAGCGGTTTGCCGAAAATACAACGGCGCATTGGCTTACAAAGTTGGAAGAGCAGGACCTGCTCTGTGCGCCCGTACGCACGCTGGCTGAGGCGCTGGCTGACAATCAGACCGAAGTGAACGGAATGATTCTCGAAACGCGCAACAGCATCGAGATGGTGCGTGTCGTGGGCTCGCCCGTCCATCTCGACAATGCACCGGTGACGATCCGTATACCACCCGCCGAACTCGGTCAGCACACGGCGGAGGTAATGGCCGAACTAGGGTTAAGTGAACCTGAGGCTACCGCCTGATGCCAATCAATTTCGAAACCAAAGAGGGAATTGCGTGGGTGACCATCGAGCGCCCTGAGGTGATGAACGCCATTGATGCGGCATCCGAAAAGGAGCTGCAATCCATCTGGTCAGCCATTGAAGACAACCGTTCTTTGCGCGCAGTCGTTTTGACCGGTTCAGGTGAACGGGCATTCTCGACCGGCGCCGACATGAAAGGCGGTAGCGGCGCGCGCGGGATCGACTACTGGGCCATGCCGCGCCCCGGCGGATTCGGTGGAATTGCACTGCGCGAGACACTGGATATTCCTGTCATCGCCCGCGTGAACGGCCATGCTGTCGGCGGTGGATTTGAAATGGTGCTTGGCTGCGATCTCGTCATTGCCGCAGATCATGCAACATTTGGCCTGCCGGAAGCACGCGTCGGCCGTCTTCCTCTCGATGGTGGTATGACGCTCCTGCAGCGGCAAATACCCTATCGACAAGCTATGGGCATGCTGATGACAGGACGCCGCATCAAGGCGGCGGAAGCATTCTCCATGGGCCTCATCAACGAAGTTGTGCCGATGGCCGAACTCGACGCCGCCGTCGCGCGCTGGCTCGGCGATATCCTCGCCTGCGCACCACTTTCGATCCGCGCAACGAAACAGGTCGTGCGCCGGACAGCCCAACTCACTGCGCAGGAGGCTCAAGCGCTTCGCTTGCCGGCGCTCGTGGATGCTTTGAATTCGGAAGATGCTGATGAAGGCGTGCGCGCTTTCGTTGAGAAAAGAAAGCCCGTCTGGAAGGGGTGCTGATCGATGACCTACGTCATCACCGATACCTGCATCGATGTGAAGGATAAGGCCTGTCTTGCTGCCTGTCCGGTCGATTGCATCTATGAAGGAGGCCGCACGCTATACATTCAGCCAGATGAATGCATCAATTGTGGCTTGTGTGAAACGGTTTGCCCGGTTGCTGCGATCCATTCCGATGAGCGCCTGCCGCCCGAGCTTCATCAGTTTCTTGCGATCAATAGCGAGTTTTTTGGTCCCAGCGTGACCGGTTGGGGTTCGCCGCGCGGTGCCGATGCAAAATTCACGACTGACAAGGATCACCCTGTCGTCGCTGGCTGGCCACAACGCGACGCGGTGTGAAGCATGCATGCAGCCGCACTTCATTATTTTCGTGTGGTCGCGCGTACCGGCTCGGTGCGCAAGGCAGGCCTCGAGTTGAATGTGGCCGCAAGCGCGGTGAATCGACAAATTAAGAAGATTGAGGACGAACTCGGTCTGCCGATTTTCGAACGAATGCAGACCGGCATGCGGCTAACACCTGCAGGCGAATATTTGCTGCGTCATGTCAATGCGACACTGCATGGCTATGAGCAGCTTCGCGCCGATATCGATCAGTTACGTCAGGCCCGCACGGGACATATCGGCATTGCCGCCGTAGACTCGCTGCTCGTTGATTTTCTGCCGCGCACAATCGAAAAATTTCGCACCGATTTTCCGGCCGTCAATTACAGCGTAGATGCCGTGAGCCCCGGCGATATTCCCGATCTGGTCGCATCAAAGAGCGTTGATATCGGCCTGACTTTTGTCAGCCCAGCATGGCCGAAGGTTCGAACCATTGTGGAAATCCCGGCACCAATCGGCGTAATCATGCGGCCAGATCATCCGCTCGCGAGCCGTTCCTCCATTGACTTCGGCGCCACCGCACCTTTCCCAAAACTGGCACAGGCCGGCGCTATTCCAATCGCGGCGGATATCGATCCCGATTTTTGGGCCTTTCGCTCATCCTTTGAAGCTAAACTCACATCTAATTCAATCCAGATGTTGAAAATGGCTGTTATGGCCGATCAAGGAATAGCTTTTTTCACTCGCTTTGGGTTTCTTTCCGACCTTGAAGCTGGAACGCTCGTATGGCGTCCTTTTTCATCACGCGGGATCAACCGGTTAAAAATGGGCTTGATTGTTCCAGCGGTCTCCAAGTCCTCGGCATCAGCAAGCCGCCTCACGGATTTCTTGGCCCGTGAGCTCGAACGGATCCGCTCTCCCTAATTGGAGGCTCAATGATCTCAATGCCGCCTTCATTTAGAATGATTTGTGAACGTTCAAAAGCGACACCCCAAACCGGATCCTCAAAAGCAGGGGGCGGCGTAATTAAGCGAGCAAAGCCGCTCTGTACGATTGCGCGAGCGCAATCGATGCACGGAAAGAAAGTAGTCGCAATAGTTGCTCCGAGTAGTGATTGGCCAGCACGCGCTGCGGCAAAGATGGCGTTACGTTCAGCATGCTCCATCCAGACGAAGCGCCCATCACCCTCGTGCCTCCAATCGATATCCTGCACACCTTCGGGGAAAGTATTGCAGGCAACAATTGGTACGCAATTATCAGCTGTTATGATTGCAGCGCCTACTTTACGCACTCGGTTCGGGCTATTCGCCGCGACTGAGACTGCCAAATCAAAAAGTGATTCGAGTTGCGCCATCTCGTCAACATGAAAGAAATTAAGTCGATTGTCATCCGTTTGTTTCGATACGCCAATGTTATCTGAAGTGAGCCGCTAGCCGACGAGGAACGTTGTGGGCCGGCAATATTGTGTTCGGCCTAAATGGTTGCGGAACGCTCAACCAGCTTTACCGAGCCCGAGTGATGACCTAGCTACACAGGGCTGACTATGCCCTTAAGAGCCTATTGCCTAAACTCGCGAGGTGGCTGGCCGTTAAAGCCACATTTAATCCGTCCAGCCCCCTTATCATGTACCATTGATTAGACGGTTCTCTAAGATTGTTTCGGGTGCTGGCGGGCATATGGACAGGGTCTGGCAAAATTTGTCACTATCCAAAACCAACTCAACATCTTGGCAGATCCTTAGTCATTCCTCATTGAATTGCCGGTTTCGAACCATCTCCGCCATCCCGTTGACACGCCAATCATGGCTCAAATTTAAGGGGACAAGACACTGCCAAAAAATCTTCGCACTAGCAATTTGGCTGAACCTCACGGAAAAAACAGGCAGTCAATAATCATCGGTATTCTTATAGACTGTATTCGATCTGATAGAGGCCCCGGCTGACGTCGGAAAACGGTGACAATTTACCAACCACATAGCTCATCGCGTCTTCGACTACTGCTTGACTTGCGCCTTCAATGAGAACAGCACCAATGGGTGGCTGTAAAATATCGGAACGCCCCTGACTTTCCGCTGTCTTAATATTACTTGCATCGACATCTGAAAGTCCTACCGCAAAGCCATTCACTTGCCCTTTGACAATCTCTGCAGCCAAGCTAGCGGATTGCTCTTTAAGGCGCTTGCAGAGCCCAATACCCGCATCGCTATGAGGAATACGGAGCGTGGCCATAAACCGCCCCATGCCTGCCCCTTTAGCTGCAATGATCGTCGTGAGGCAACGCGATGTATTACGGAAATATGATGTAGCGTTCCGTGTCCATTCCGTCGGATTGTTCAGGCGCGCGAGATAAGCGTCGCTCGATAAAATGGCTTCATTCTCAGTTTCATAAAGCGTCAAAAACTCTGGCTGCGTCTTGGCATCAGCAGCAATATAACGCCGTCCCCGCAGGAAACCGGGCACATCGATACGCTCCGGTATATGCTCGTTGATATGCCAGTCGTAAAACTGTTCACGCCCCTCAACGGCAATATCATTCCATATAATGACGGCTCCGAGACCTTTAAGGGCCATGGGTTAACTCCAAGATTATGAATTCAGGCGACCGCCGGACAAATCAAATGCTGCACCGGTCGAAAACGTACATTGGTCTGAACACAAAAAAGACACGAGGGCTGCAACCTCCTCCGCTTCGATGAAGCGACCCATCGGAATACGTGACATAATATCTTGCCGCCGTTCAGTTGAAATCACATTCGCCATCGCTGTTTCGACTGCCGTTGGCGTGACACAATTAACGAGGATGCCATCTGCAGCGTGTTCTTTACCAAGGATTTTGGTGAGCGCTATCACCCCGGCCTTCGAGATGCCGTAAGCCCCCGACATCGCCATACCTTCTTTGCCTTGTACAGACGACATATTTACGATGCGCCCCCGGATTGGACCATCCTGCTTCAGCATCAATGGAATAACAGCCTTACTCACCAAAAACTGGCTTCGTAGGTTCACATTCATCACATGATCATAGTCCGTATCAGCAAAATCTATGATCTTAGCAACAGGCCCGAGAATACCAGCATTATTGACAACCACTCGCAGCGGACACCCCTCCTCAGCAATGGCTCGAAGTGCGAGTTTTATTTCATTTGTATTGGTCACATCGATGGAAGCGGCCCGCGCATAGCGCCCGAGCTTTTCGGCGGCATGTGCGACTTCATTACTATCAATGTCCCACACATGAACGAAAAAACCGTCATCAATCAATCGCTTGGCTATAGCAAAGCCGATACCGCGCGCACCTCCGGTGACAATGGCGGAAGGACGCGCGGCATTAAGCATTGCAGAGCCCCTCTTATTTGGGCAGATATTGATTGGTATAGAAGCCACTGGTCGTTAGATCGGTCTTGAGCTCCTGATAGTCTTTCATCAGTTGCAACGTCATCGCCCAATCACCATCCTGCATCTGACCCATCGGTGCATTCGGTGCGCTGCGCGAACGCACGAGTTTGAGACCTGCATTCAGCTGCTTTAGTGCCAAGTCCTTATCCATGTCAGGCTTGATTTTAATGCCTGCCGCAATCGCTGAGGAAGGATCTTTTTCGGCATCCAAAAAAGCTTTCTGCGTGGCACGGATAAAGCCTTCAACCAGCTTCGGCTTATCCTTCAGCGTGTCCTGATTGACAAGGATCGCGAGACCCATCGTATTGACGCCATAATCGGCATAATTCAGGACAGTTGTCTTGAGCCCCTTTTGCTCAAGCAGGAAGGGCTGATTTTCCGACCCTCCCAACAAGCCCTGCGTGCGCCCTTCAAGGGTGGCCACGAGCTTTGTAGCACCATCGACACGCAGGAAATTGATCTTGTTCTCATCCAGCTTATTAGCCTTGATGAGCGCCGGCATAATGGTGAGACCTGCCTCCCCCGCCGTTGCAGCTATTGTCTTACCTTCGATGTCCTTAATAGTTTTCACATTGGCGTCTTCGCGCATAATGATCGCGAAGGGTGTCGTATTCATGATGCCCATGACAGCCTTGACCGGCGCACCCTTACTAACGCCATTTACGATGCTGGCGCCATCTGCCAGCCCAAATGTATCACCCTTTGCACCGATGACCTGCACAGCTGATGCAGAGCCTTTACCCTCACCGATCTCAAGATCGATACCTTCTGCTTTGTAATAACCCTTCTCGACGCCGAGGAAAAACGGTGTGTGAAAGCCGTAGATCAACCAATTGAGGCGCAATGTGGCCTTTTCCTGCGCAGTAGCCAAACTTGACGTTGCGAGTAGCGCAAGCCCTGCGAGAATATACTTCTTCATTTCATTCCTCCCCTGTTTTTTAGACCGGCTGAGCCGTATCAACGGTGACACGTTGAGAAACATGCCACGGAATAGAAATGCGCTCGATGAGTTCGACAATGGCATAAAGCGCAAAACCAAGCGCTGTCAGGACGAAGACTGCACCGAATGCCATGGTCGTATTCAGATTGCCGTTCGCCTCAAGAAGCATATTACCGAGCCCGCGATCTGAGGCGACAAACTCGGCGACAACCGCTGCCGTGGCCGAAAGGGCGGCAGCAACCTTGATACCCGTAAAGATAGTTGGCAGGGCATGCGGAAGAATGACCCGCGTAAATCGCTTCCACCCATTCGCTCCCGTCGTCCGCGCGAGATCGAGAATATCGGGATCAACAGATTTGAATGCCGTGATCGATGAAACGACAACAGGGAAGAATGACAACAGAAAGACTAACAGAACTTTTGGAAACAAGCCGAAGCCAAACCAGATGATAAAGAGCGGTGCAACCGCAATCTTTGGCACGATTTGGAAAAAAACCAGCAGAGGGAACAGTGTCTGCTCGATCCTCCGCGAGAAATTAACAAGTAATGCCAAACCGACTCCAACGATAACGGCAGATGCAAAGCCAAGCAGCATTGGTCGGAGTGTATAGTCGGACGCGACCATGTAGCGCGTCCTTCGGGTCCATATTTCAACGAGGATTTCACTAGGGCTTGGCAAGATATAGGGCGGCACTTTGGCAAGCCAGACGATCATCTCCCAGCAAGCGAGGAATACCCCCACTGTCAGCGCAGCGCGAACCGTCCCCGACCATCTGGCCGCTCTCACCATGTTCCCACCCAGACTTGACCCGGTGCGCAGGTTCGTTTCATCCTGCTGTTAATGGAACAGTGTCCCATCTAGATGCGCGTCGTCAAGTCACAACTCTCCTACTGCCTCGATGTGTTGGCCGAACTGGCGGAAGCCGGCCTCGGCATCGGCGTGACGGCATTAGCCGAAAAGATCCATGCGCCCAAAAGCAGCTGCCAACGCCTTTTGCAACAATTGGTGGATGAAGGATGGGTCGAGCAGGACGAAGCAACAAGCTTTTACCGGCTGACACTACGCATGCCCGTTTTGGGCCAACTCTTTCTCACTTCACTGGGAATAACAGATGCAGTCCAGGCGATCCTGAACGATCTGGCGCGAAGGACACACGAGCTTGCACGTCTCACCATCGTTGAAGGCGAGCGCCTCGTCTGGATCGCCTCGGCACAAGGCGCCGATCCCGGTCTCATGTATCAACCAGCGATGGAAACCCGCATCGTCAGCTTTGCGACAGCGAACGGAAAATCATGGCTTGCCGCTCTCGATTCCAAAACGGCAGAGAGGATAGCTATCCGTGAGGGTATTAACAGCAAGACGCCTCAGGGTGTGACGGGCCCCAACGCGCACCGCTCGCTCGCCGTGTTGCATGATGATCTCGCCACCATACGCAACCGCGGTTATGCGATTGCGGTCGAGGAAGCGGAACCTGGCATCACCGCTATTGCTCGCGCCATTGCCGCGCCCGATCATGAGAGTATCCTCGGAACGATCAGCGTTGCTGGTCCTTCGTTCCGATTTCCGCCTGAACGCTATCCTTCGCTCAATTCCGAGCTCACAAAGGCAGCAGGTCAGATCGCGAAAATTCTACCGCGCCATACGTCAGGCACTCTCAGAAAAGCCCATAGAAAATGAAAAAAGACAAAAGTGTCCAGATTGCTAACGTCACAAAAATCTATGGCCACCCGCAGTCAGGCGTCAAAGCGCTGTCCGATATCTCTCTTTTGATCAAGGATGGCGAATTCGTCTCGATCGTTGGGCCTTCTGGTTGCGGCAAATCTACTTTGTTGCGCCTAGTTTCAGGCCTTGTACCGGTTACATCTGGGTTCATCACAGTTGCTGGAGAAAAAGTTACGGAACCACTCACCGACGTCGGAATTGTCTTTCAGCAACCCATCCTGCTCGATTGGCGCAATATTCTTGATAATGTTCTATTTCAAATTGATATGCGTGGCGGCGACATGACGGCCGCTACCCCTCGTGCCAAAAACCTATTGGAGAAGGTCGGCCTCGGTGACTTTATGATGAAATGGCCCCATGAATTATCAGGAGGCATGAAGCAACGTGCGGCGATAGCTCGTTCGCTCGTGCATGATCCATCTCTCCTGATTATGGACGAGCCCTTTGGTGCTCTTGATGCACTTACACGCGAGCAGATGCGGGTTGATATAGAACATCTGTGGATGACGACAGGAAAGACGGTAATTTTTATTACACATTCTATTGACGAAGCCGTTCTTCTTTCGGACCGGGTTGTTGTTATGTCACAACGTCCAGGCACGATTGATCATATCTTTGAAGTCGACATGCCGCGCCCTCGTGGGCTTCACGGTAGACGCAATAGTATTTTTCAAGAGCTCAACGAGAAGATTACAGAAATATTTCTGAACCGTGGCATTTTGAAAGCTTAAATAGATCTAGTGCCGAAACGAACCTTTACGGGATGTCGTTGCCCAGCCCTGTCCAGCCCTCTTGTTATGTACCGATGATTTGATGGCTATCTAAGATTATTTTGGGTGCTGGCGGACGCATGCGCAGAGCCTGGCCAAACTTGTCACCATCCAAATCCAACTCGACCTCTTGGCAGATCCTCAGGCATTCCTCATTGAATTGCCGCTTTCGAACCCTCTCTGCCATCCCGTTGACACGCCAATCATGGCTCAACTTTAAGGGGGCAGGACACCCTAAGGTGCCCCTAGGAAAGTGATCTGGATTTAATGTTAGTTTTGTTGGCGGATTTTCCTCTTAAGAACGGAGGAGATCGGATATGAAGAAGAAACGCAGCATAATCGTCCGACCTTGGGAGACGCCAAACAGGGGCAAGTTCAACTGTATTGAGCGTATAAAACTACGGCTAGCCGGTTGATAGCTCAGTCGCTGCAGCGACGATGGGATTGAGACATTTATCAGCCACTCCCAAAGTCAAGTCGTCAAATGAAACCCAATCATAATGGCAAATAGTATTCTACAATTGTTGGCTTTATTGAGGTGACTGATAGGTGATCACTATCGTTTTAAATCATTTATCGTTATGTTATCCGCTTATGATTAGAGCTCCCCAATGTAGAATAAAAGAGTAGCTACGGTTACACCAAATACTAGTGCAGCCCACCAAGCTTGGTATGCAAGATAAGCAAGCAGGCTAGATATTCCACCGAGGGAAATCGAAATATAACGAAACATAATTGTGCCTCCGTCCAAATATCTAGGTGATATTTCCGGACAGGAGAATAGATCGATCAAGCTACGGACCTAATCCGGGCCAATAACTCGAAATTATCCAAGCCTCTTCAAAACAAAAAATGTACTTTTCGACTAATTCGAAATGTCTAGCCCACTTATTATGTACCGCTGGTTTTAGTGGTTATCTAAGATTGTTTTGGGTGCTGGCGGACGCATGGACAGGGTCTGGCAAAACTTGTCACCATTCAAATCCAACTCGACCTCTTGGCACATCCTCAGGCATTCCTCATTGAATTGCCGCTTTCGAACCATCTCTGCCATCCCGTTGACACGCCAATCATGGCTCAACTGACAGGGGGTAGGACAATTCAGCCTATAAATCAGGCATAGCAATGCTCAAATCCTCCAGTCACACTCCCCTCTACCGGGCTAACGTACTGTTTTCGCTACAATTACTCTGAACGAACGATCCGCTTCAGCCCTATCAAGCGCTCGGCGACCAAAACGATTGCAATGATCATAAATACTTGGATCGCCGAGGCGGCCGCTATCACCAGCTGACCGCCCTGAAACTGCAGATAAGAGAAGATCTCGATCGGTAAAGTAGTGACACCCGGTCCGGTGAGAAAAAGCGCTGTATTCAACTCACCGAGTGAAAGGATGAACGCAAAAATCCCGCCTGCCAGCATACCGGGCCATATCAGCGGCATAACGACAAAACGGAACACATCGACGGGCGAGGCTTTCAAGCTTTGCCCGGCTTCTTCCAATGCCGGATCCACAGCAAGCAGACTTGACGTAACCGAACGAACAACGAACGGCAGGCCTAGGACGGAATGGGCGATGATAAGGCCAATAAACTCCGGCACACCGCCAATGCGTTTGTAGAAAATCAACAACGACAAACCAAGAACAATGGCTGGGAAAATCAGCGGTGCCAAAAATGCGCTCTGGACGAGATTGACTATCCAACCTTTCCGCCGTGCAATTACCAAAGCGGCCATGGTGCCGAGAATGGTGGCTAGTACCGCCGAAATTGTTGCAATCTGCAGACTTCGCGCAAAGGCACCACGCATAGAGTCACTCGCGAAAAAGGCTTCGAACCAGCGCAGCGACAAACCTTTAGGCGGGAAGGCGAAAAACTCCGAAGCCGAGAACGCCGTCACCACCACAATCAGGATCGGCAACAAAACGAAGGTGTAGGACGCAATCGCCAGAGCAACGAGAAGAGCGCGCATATCAGCCCCTTCCCTGCACACGCGCGGGGCGTAGGACAGCGAGGATCAGACCGGCAACCAATAAAGCAAGCGTTAGCAACGTGAACGATAGTGCCGCTGCAAAGGGCCAGCGGAAGGCCGTGACTGAATCGAACACAAGGCTAACTAAAAGCTTCATCCGCGGGCCGCCAAGTAAGGTGATCGTAACGTAAGCGCTTAGCGTCAGCAGGAAGACCAGAAGCATACCCGACGCAACACCGGGGCTCGATAGCGGCCAGATGACGTAGATGAAGGTGCGCACCGGATTGGCTTTCAATGATTGTGCAGCCTCGCTGTATTGACGATCAATGGCGTTGAGTGCGTTGACGATCGATACAACCATGTAAGGCAGAAGGATTGTCATGAGGCCGAAGGCAACCGCTTCGAAACTGTTAAGCAGCAAAAGCGGTCCATCGATCAGTCCTGTTGAACGTAACAGGGAGTTCACCACGCCTTGCCGCCCGAGAATGGCGATCCAGCCATAGGCACGGATGACATTGCTAACCATCAAGGGCGCAACCAGTAGCAACAACAGAATGAGGCGCGTTCGCGGCGGCAATGGCGCTATGACATAGGCTGTCGCGTAACCGAGTACGAGACACAAAAGAAGTATAGTCATTCCCGCCCAAAGCGTACGTAGGATAATGGTGTGATAAAATGAATCCGTGAGGATGCGATAATAATTGTCCCCAGTAAGATTGGCGCCAAACAACTCACTGGAAGATGCACCATGTAGGCTGACCCAGAAAAGATTGATGAGCGGCACTATGAAGAACAAACCGATAAACAGAAGAGGCGGCGCGAGGAGCGCGGCTGCCGCAGTTTGCCGATTTAAGGAATACCCTTGCGTCATCATTGCCCCCGCAAGGGAACGGCGTGCGTCGGGTCAAAAGTCAGAACAACCGACGCGCCCGTTTGCAACCCCGTGAGACTTGGATGACCACCGGGCACGAACACAACACGCTCCTCGCCGCTGGCATCGCAATAAAGGCTAACTGTTGCTCCCTTATAGACGATGGCCTTGATAATAGCAGGCACGCCCTGCACCCCTTGCGGCGCAAGGATAATCCGCTCAGGGCGGATCGCTAATTCAATCGTATCGCCGTCCTGCCCAACACTCTTCTCCATTGGAATGGAGAGACTACCTGCCTCGATGAGCGCGTGTCGTCCGCCATTGATTAGTTTGCCACGAAGTACATTGCTAGCACCGAGAAATGTCGCAACAAAGCGATTGATAGGTCGTTCATAAACATCAGACGGTGTACCGCATTGTTCGATGCGCCCATCGCGCATGACAGCGATAGTATCACTGAGCGTGAGCGCTTCTTCCTGATCATGAGTAACAAAGACGGTAGCGATGCCCAGATTTTGCTGCAAGCTGCGCAATTCAACCTGCATTTCTTCTCGCAAATTTTTATCGAGCGCACCCAAAGGCTCATCAAGCAGGAGGACGGCGGGCCGCATGACGATGGCACGCGCGATTGCTACGCGCTGCTGCTGGCCGCCAGACAATTGTTTCGGATAGCGATCGGCAAACTGCGGCAAGCGTACCATGGATAGCGCATCCCGCGCCCGCTGCTCACGCTCGGCCCGGCCAATCCCGATCATCTTAAGTCCGAAAGCCACATTCTCCGCCACGCTCATGTGCGGGAACAGCGCAAAGTTCTGGAACACCATCGCAAAATCGCGCTTATGCGGTACGATGCGCGTGACGTTCTGAGACCGAATGAATACATCCCCCTCGTCGGGCGTCTCAAAGCCCGCAATCATGCGTAAACTGGTTGTCTTGCCGCAGCCTGAGGGGCCAAGTAGCGAAAAGAACGAACCATCCGGAATATCAAGCGAGAGGCGATCGACGGCCACGGCTTGACCAAATCGTTTGGTGACATGCGAAAGGCGAACGGCGGGTTCAGTTGCGTTGATCATAGCGTTGCATCAGCTGAAGCGAGCTGGCACCAGCCTTCGAGAATGAGACACGCCAGTTCGAGTTCGAGAAGAATTTCGGCAGGACGCTGCCCTGCACGGCGTACGAGAGATTGGGTTATGTCATTGATGAGCCGGTTGGCCAGCGTCTGAAGATCAGGCGCTGCTTTCGACCATGCATTGTGTGCCAGCAGCACAACGTCTGCCAATCGCACCTTGAAACTTTCAAGCAGTTCAGTTTCAAGTCGGCCCGTATCACTGCTTGATGGCACGAAGGCCGCCGCACGTGCCTGCCATTCCGTCACAAGGCCGTCTGTTATAAAGGCAGTTTCAGTGTGTTGATCGGGGCGTTTAAAGGGCGATGGCGCGATGGTCAGCTCTTCGATTGCATTTAAAATTAAAAGGAAGCTGCGCGATTCTTCGGGTCGAAACGTGGCCAAAGTCTCACGCATCACGAGATCACCACGGATCGCCTGATAGCGTGGAATATAGGTTTCGAGCGCCATATATTTGCGCAAGAGATCGCCCATTTCTGGATGGGGTGAGAAGAGGATAGAACGGCCACGTTTACCGTCGGTTCGCAAAGCTGCAATACGCCCTTGCATATCGCGCTCGAAAATGTCGCGTGAAAGGGGATTGTTGATGAAAAGACGTCCGTGACCGTAATAGTCACGGAATTCCATCAGCGGTGCCGTGGCATTGCCCAGTTCATCCCACACCGGGCCATGGAAATAGGCGATCTCTAGCGCAGGGGGCAGCCCAAGACCAAGCCGCTCGTCAACAATTGAACACGTGAGAATGGCTACGCCGGTACGCAAATATTCTTGCGTATTGAAGGGCCGCGCATCGGCAACACCAAGCCAACCGGGACGCCCGCTCGACAAGTAATAGCCACCGCCACACGATGCGACTATGGTGCCACCGCGCAACAAAAAGCGGCGGACCGCATCGTCAGCCCCTTTTGTGTTTTCCTTAAGATCAAGTGTCCAATTCGAGAAGCCACCCGGCAGGACAAGGAGATCATGCGTATCGAGTACGCCTCTTGCAATGTTATCACCATCGACGATGGTGAACACAAAGCCAAGACGCAGCAAAGCGAGCGCATAATAGCCGTAATAGGGATAAGTGGAGCAGGCACCCGCGAGCAGTGCAATACGCGGAGCGGCAACCGGTTGAACATGAGCCTTTGGATCGGCCGAACAGAGTTCACTTACCAAACCTATCTTGGCAAGTTGATCCGCTATTTCCGCATTAATTAGATAATCGCCTTTTTCAAGGATGTCAGTATCGGCGAGCGCGCGATAGACCTTATAGCCCATGCGCGCCGCCGTATTGGCAGCGATCGCCACATCAAGGCGATCGCTATTGTTGAACCAAGGAAGCCTGAGCATCATCCTGCCGAAACAATGCGGTTCCAGCGATCCGTCCATTCAGGACGCTGTTCGGCCATAGTTGCATGATCGAGATCAATCAGACGTGCCATTTCTTCTGGAGAGAGTTTAACCCTCTCCTGCAAGGTTGGCGAAAGAAGCGAGATCATATCCTTGTTGGTACCGGGGTAATTGAATTTATCAGCATAGGTAGTCTGAATTTTCGCATCGAGTGTGAGATTCAAAAACTGCTCAGCGAGTTCCAGATTTTTGGTACCCTTGGCAATCGCGGTGCCCGAAGAATAGAGTATCGCGCCTTCCTTCGGATAAACCCATTTCACCGGCGTCCCCCAGCCTTGGACCGTGTAGGTCTGCGATTTGTAGAGCAAGCCAATTACGGCTTCTTCGCTGCGCAGCGCATTCATGATGCTGTCAGTATCCTTCGCCCAGATCGGCTGCAACGCTGCCATCTTCTTGAGCATGTCGAAGCCGGTTGTAGTGTCGGTTGGCGCTTTGCCGGCTGCAATGGCGCCAATCGGGACGATATAGGGCCCGATCGAATGATTAATATCCGGCAGGACGATTCGGTTCTTGAATTCCGGTCGCCACAAATCAGCAAAGGATGTGGGCGGATTTTTCACCAGCTTGTCATTGTAGATGATGCCAAGCGGCGAATAGATCATCGCGACCCAATGGCTTTGCACGAACCGATCAGGCACGTTTGCAAGGTTAGTGAGGCGCGGCGAATTGCGATTGATCGGCTCAAGCACTCCTTGCTTCACAGCTAGTGGTACAATGCCATCGTGCAATTGAACGAGATCGAATTTCTGATCGTTGATGTTGACCTTGATCTTAGTGATGCGCTCAGCAGGGCTTGATCCGCGATCTTGGACGATTTTGACCCCTGTTGCCCTTTCAAAGGCAGCGTCCGCGCTATCGCGCATCGAGTCGCCCCACAAACCGCCCCATGTCATTAGGACCATTTGTGATGGCTTGCCCTGCGCGAAAGCGTGATGCTGCGGCAGAATGAGTGAGCTGCCTGCGGCAGCGGCTGTCCCCATTAGAAATTGACGGCGATCCATCGTGCTCTCCCCTTTTTACCAACCGACCGTATGGCTGCTGCGCCGTACGTCGGCAGATCCAACATAAGTGTGCCCGCCCGCATCGCGCGCGACGGCGCAGATGGCGCCAGCCATCGCCGTCATTGCAGGCCATTCGATGATTTGATGACCGCGTCTCGCAAGTTCATCGCGCGTTTTCGCTTCAATCCGGCTTTCGACACTAAGCCGACCCGGCCAATACTCGTGCGGCTCAAAACTCGAAGGAAAGCTGTATGTCGCAAAACGGGGCGCATCAATCGCTTGGCCCAGATCCATTCCGTGCGACGTGACATTTAAGATAAATTGGAGCATGGCTTGGGTTTGAACATCGCCGCCCGGCGTACCAAACGCCATGACCGAACCATCATCCTGCACAGCGATACAGGGATTGGGCGTGAGGCGCGGACGACGCCCGGGTGCCACACAGCTTGGATGACCTTCCGGCGTAAAGGATTGAGAACCGCGCGATGAGGGGCAAATCCCGAGGCCTGGAATAAGGGGCGTATCGTATGACGTGTCACTCGGTGTTGCTGAGAATGCATTGCCATGGCGATCGATCACAGCAATGTAGGATGTATCTGGGCTAGACCCCTGCACCCCGGCACCCATGATCGTGCCCGGATCCGGCATCGCCGGCGCAGCACGCTGCATTTCAATTTCCGAACGACGCGCGGCGGCATAGCGGCTTGATAAAAGTTCTGCGAGCGGCACGTCGACGAAGCGAGGATCGCCATAATAGGCCTCGCGATCAGCGAAGGCGAGTTTCATCGCTTCTGTAATGAGGTGAATGTAATCGGATGAATTATGCGCGAATGCGTCAATCCCGCTTCCGTTGAGTATCGCAAGGATTTGCCCTAGCACAGGCCCCTGACACCACGGTCCGCAAGTAAAGACATTAAGCCCCTTCCAATGTGTTTGCACGGGCTCTTCATACCGCGCGCGGAAAGCGGCCATATCATCAAAAGTCAACCAACCACCCTCGGCAGCATGGTAGTCAGCAATCGCAGCCGCAATATCACCGCGATAAAAAGCATCATGGACTGCATCAAGAGCCTCGGCGCGTCCTCTTTTTGCAGCAGCCTGTTCCACGTCGATCAGATGGTGGATCGTACCAGCAAGTTCGGTCTGAACGAAACGATCACCGACACTAACCGGCGAACCACCTGGCAGGAAGAGCGCCGCATTTCGCGGAAATTGTTTATAGTCTTGGCACTTTGAACGAACGAACTCTGCCATGGTCGCGTGGACTGGAAATCCGTCGCGTGCCAGATCCAGTGCTGCACGCGCTACATCCGAAAACCGCATAGTGCCGTGATCACGAAGCGCCGTGATCCACGCACTCGGCGCTGCTGGTGTCACTGTACGCAGCAACCCGGGCGGTATCCGTCCGGAGAATTCATCGCGGAAACGCCGCACGTCGGCTTTGCGTGGCCAGACGCCAAGACCATCGAGCGTCACAACACGGCCCGTATCAGCCATGCGGATCATGATCGGCGCTACACCAGCAAAATTGACAATATCGCTTTGGACAATGCCAAGAACCATGCCGCCGGCTACGCCAGCATCAACGGCATTTCCACCCGCTTCAAGAACCAGAAAAGCAGCATGTGCAGCTGCATAATGTCCAGCGGAGGCCATATGCCGTCTGCCGAGAACAAACCGGCCAAAGGATTGCGTGTTTGAATTCAACCCAATCACAGCAGGCATCTCCCTCTGTGGTGATATACCAGCCTATATTTCTGCGTTTGTCATCTCTTTAGACGGACCATGCATAAGAACTTGGCTTAACCATCAACTGTTGAAGAACATGCGGTGCACACCATTTCACAAAAATGGCCATCTTATTCCTGAATTTACAGGAAAGGGATCTTAGTCCCGGTAGGTAGCCTCGGTGACTGTAGCAATCCGTTCGAAGACGCCCTTTACCACGCCTGCGGTAGGGTCTGCCCGCAGTGACCATTGTCTCCTGCTCCCTTTAAGTTGAGCCATTATTGTGGTTCCAAAAGGGGTATTTGGGATGGCTCGAAAGCGGGATTCAGATAAGGACTGCCTAAAGATATTGAGGCAGGTGGAGCTGGATCTGGCCGGTGGCGCGGAAAAGGCCCTATCTGAGGCAGCTGTAAGATCTGGCCGCCTTTTTACAGGCCGACCGGACACCGCATCAAAGGTCAACCATGAGACCCTTACCCATCCCCCCACCGGCCTGCCACTGGAAACCTCTAGCCACATGCCCACCGGGCATCCTAACTCCGGATACCTGCCCAGTGGGCAGCTGATTTACGAACACATGCCCGCTGGGCATAAGCCCCCCCTGGGCACAAGCCCTTTGGGCATGTTCTGATCCGGCCTATTTTTCGGCTGGCTTAACTAGACGCTCAAACTCCTGATACTTCATACGCCTTGTAAACTTTTCTTTTTGTTGCCTTACTTCCAATAATAGGCTTTGGGTAAAATCGGCTGCAGCCTGCATTTCTTTTCGCGTATAATCGTCACGCGCACTTATAACGGCCTCCAACTGCCAAATACGGTCGTCCATAAGGTCATACTCTTTTTTGAGAAGGCCCTGCCATTTCTCATCCTCCTCTTTATTTATTGGCCCTGAGATCGTGACGATCTTCATATAATCGTCAAAGGAACAATGTTCCTTCCGTGGAAAATCCTCGCTTGATCGCTTTTTGAAATATTTTTCTTTTGTCGATAATTTTGGCTTTTGTGGTCTCTTGACGCTGATTATTCCCGAATAAAGAGCCATCTGAAGATGGTATGCACCCTCTTCCATCTTTGGCTTATTTTTTGAGCCCTTGGGTCTCCCATTGGGGTTACCAGATTGCCCCTTCTGAAAGCGTGAATCCGGAGGAGGCTTTTTATAACCAATTTTAGGCACATCATTCTCTTGAACGGCTTTCCTTTGAAGAGAACGAGACATTTTTGGCCTATTTGGCCGCAGATTGTTAATACTGGCCGGCTTTTGTGGCGGCTGCGATGGCGAGCTTCGTGATTGATCCGACATGGCAAGGCGGTCCTCAACATTGCAAGGCGCACGGAAGAGCCATAAGCCAATCAAGGCTGATAACAAATTTTCCCGCACCAGCAGGTTTTCACTTTGGGATCGACTGCCCAGTCTCACCGGGAGACCGCATTCGTTGAGATCACAATCGAGTGCAGCTTAAAGTTGCATAAGCTGAGTTAAGGCTAACTTTACTGCAGCAAACTCTGACCACGCCGGGGGTCACTGCGATCTGCTCATAGATATAATTTCTTATCTTTCCATTTTCAAGATGGTTGGCAACAGATGAAAAAGTTATGGACCTTAATATTTTTAATTTTCTGCAAGTATTCTTGGCAAGTTGTCTGAATCGGCCTGAAGATAGGGCACTAAACTGAGGACTTATTTGAAATAGAAACCTTTTTTCGGCGTCGGAAAAAGAATCCCTGTTCTTCCCTGTTTTCGTCGAAGTTTAGGCTTTCAGGGGCGCACAGCCGGTGTTTCAAGCGGCAGGCCGGCAGCGCGATCACGCAGGAAGGTTTCGAGCGCAACCATCTCGGGCGAGCCATAGGCATAAGGCTCGCTGCGCACGCCGACCATACAATTGCGCAAGCGGCGCTCAACCGATCCGAGGTCCTGCCATTCGAGACGGTAGAGAGGGTAGCCGGTTGGGTGACCTTGCGGGATGGTCGCACCGCCGAGGCTTTTCCCATCATGATCGTCATGGCATTGCGCACAGGATAGGTTCATCTGCCCGCGTCTTTCCATAAAGAGTGCGCGGCCTTGTTCTACCGTAGCCACCTCTGCTGCGGTCACGGATTGAAGCGGCAGCCCACGCGATTGAAGACCGATCAGCGCCGACAGGGCTAATAAGGGACGGGTTTCGAGCGCCCAAGGCTCCGCCTTTTGCGCCTGTGTTCGGCAGATCTGAATCTGCTGATCGAGCGTGACAACGTTGCCCTGCGCAGCATTAAAAGCCGGGAAGCGTAACGCAACGCTGCGCAGCGAGGCGACATCGCCGTGGCAATCCGCGCAGGATTGATTGGAAGCACCCGCTTTCTGCGACCAAAGCTGTCGTCCCTCGGCAATCCACAGCATTGCCGGATTGCTCGCATCGTCGCGCTGCATGGCCTGCGTTTCAGGCTTCATCAATTCAAAGGACGATATCTTCGGAGCCTGCGCCCATGCTGGCATGGCCAGCAAGCAGATTGCCGCGATCCATCGCTTCATTGCACGTCGAGCCGCGCCGTTTCAACCTGCGCACCACCCTTGTCGTCGAGCCAGCGGAAGGTCAGCGTGCCGCTCCGCTCGGCCCGCATCGTGAAGGCGATGAATGGGTTAGCCGAAATTGCTGGGAAAAGATCAGCAAAGAAGATTTCAGTACCCTCGAAGGTGCAGACAAAGCGATGGATGATGTCGCGCGGGATGAGCTTACCATCCGACGCACTTCGAAAACCCGTTTCCATAGGATGAGAGATCAGCGTCTTAATCTCGATCGTCTCGCCTTTGCGAACCAATTTCGGCACATTGATGAGAACGGATGCCATGGTTCAATTCTCCGCACAGGCCGGCAGCGTCACGACGAGTTCGGCCTTGGTCACAAACAACTCACCCTTATTCGTCTCTGCAATCGCGGTGATGAACTGGCTGTCACCGAGACGAATCCGCGTCGAGACTGATGCGCGGCCCGCAAGAGGCGTCAAATGGAAAATCGCGATATTGGGTTGCGGGTTCTTTTCATTAAAGAGAGCCACGCGTGCGATGAAGTCCTCTTGGGTCATCGGGCTTTCGACCGACACAGTCAAAGGAACGGCATTGCCGTTTTCGACGAGCGGCGGAAGATCAAGCCTCACCCGACCCGGCTTCATCGCGCGCCCCTTGGCGAAAGCGGCGATCGCTGCTTCCATCAGGTCTGGCGTCGCCTGAACGGGCCTCACGCTGAGGGCGCACACGAGCCCGGTCAGAACAGTCCGGCGGGAGAGATGCATTAGGGAGCATCCTTCAATGTCACGAGGAAAGCGATGACGTCTTCAATCTGTTGACGATCGAGGATCGGCTTACCGGCAAAGGGCCGCGCCACTCGCGTCAACCCTTCTGTCACGAAATAGGATGGCATGATTGTATCAGGCATAAGCATGGCTGGATTGGCGATGCGCAATCGCAGCTGAGCAGCATCATAGCGGCTCCCTGCACCTGCGAGATTGGGAGCCAGATTGCCCATAAATCGTTGCTCGGGAAAGGGGCCGGAATGACACAGCAGGCAAAAACCCTTCTGTCGATCGACGATAATGGCACGGCCGCGCACCGGATCACCCGGTGCCGCTAACGGCATAGGCATCGCATCGCCGACGATCTCTTGTGCCGAGGACGCCACAGCGCTCGCACATATAAAGGCGGCGGCGGCCATGAAGTGTCTAACCATAGGTCTGCCACGTCACGCGGTTGAACCAATCTTCGGCATAACGCGCTTCCATAGCGCGCCCATCGGCGGAAAGGTCAGCTGCGCTGACACCGCCTGAGCCTTCCACATCCACCAAACGATCATTCCGTGCCTGATAGACACCCGTGACCGAAATGGCCTCGTCAGGTGAAATGAGACTGTAACAGGCATTGATCAGTTTGAAGGGCGGCAATCCCTCGCTCTGTAGGCTCGCATCGATGGCGGCGGCACAGGCAATGGCCTGGACATGTGCGGCGAAGGCCGATTTCGGCATCGTGCCCATAATAGCTGCATCGCCAATGACATATGCGTTGGACATCAGCGTCGATTCAAAAGTGGTGGCACGAACCGGGCACCAGCCAGAGCGGTCGGCGAGGCCGGCGCTTTGCACAACAGCGCCTGCCCGTTGCGGCGGAATAACATTGCCAACATCCACTTTTTGGCGGCCGAATTCGGTGACAATGACCCGTTCGGAGGGGATAACTTCAATCACTTTGCCGCCTTGAGAGAGCGGTACCCATTCGATCAAACCGGGATAAAGCCGCTCCCATGCAGCCTGAAACAGTTTCTGTTTGGAAAAACTGTCTTTGGCATCGAACAGGATCAGTTTCGATTTTGGCTTCCGGGTCTTGAGATAATGCGCGATCAGGCTCGCGCGCTCATAAGGTCCGGGCGGGCAACGATAGGGAGCAGCCGGAATTACCATTCCAATCAGCCCGCCATCGGGCATGGCCTCAAGCTGTTGGCGCAGCAAAAGCGTTTGTGGACCTGCCTTCCACGCATGCGGCATGATGCCTGCAGCCTGTTCGTCATAGCCGGGCAACGCATCAAAGCGCAGATCTATGCCGGGGGCGATCACAAGCTTTTCATAAGGCAGCCGCACGCCGTCTGAAAGGATGACTTCGCGCTTGGCAGGATCGATCCCCTGCGCCGTTTGCGTGACAACACGAACGCCCGATGCGACTAGTCTTCGATAGGAGAAATATTGCGCGTCCATCGGTCGAAAACCGCCTATCACGGCATTGCTCATCGGACAGGCCGTGTAGGTCGCGTTCGGTTCGATCAACTTTACATCAAAACCGCGTGCGGCGAGCGTCCGCGCCGCCATCGCGCCAGCAAAACCACCGCCGACAACGACTATGCGTGGTGTCGCAGCCCGCGCCAAAGAGGGGAACGCAAGTCCAGCAAGCCCGACCTGCAAAACACGACGGCGCGACAGGATCATGGTTTGGTTCCGAGACCGATCTGCGCCAGTTCGGCAGCAATCGCGCGGCTTTCCTCGTCCGAATAGCCTTTGGCGATCCGGTTCATAATTGCTCCAGTGCGCTCACCTGAGCGATACGCCGCCATGGCACTCACCATGGCTTCCAGATCAAGTGTCAATAGGGGCGGGAACGCTCCAGCATTCGGTAAAGAAGCTGCATTCGGTAAAGAAGCTGCATTCGGTAAAGAAGCCGCCTGTGGCAAAGGCCCATGGCAGGAGAGACAGGCTTCAGCGGATGGCGACAGCACCGCTTGCGCATGTGCTGCCGCTGCCATGAAAAGCGAAAAGGCCGCAACCCAAGGAAGCGCCCTCTTCATGACGATCACGCCTTTGCGAGTTGATCGCCGAGCGGCAATTTGCGGATGCGCTTGCCCGTCGCCGCTGCAATCGCGTTGAACACTGCTGGTGTCGCCACGAAAATCGTCGGCTCGCCGACGCCGCCCCAGAAATCATTGGTCGGAATGACGATTGATTCTACAGGCGGCATCTGGTCCATCTTCAGGATGGGATAGGTGTCGAAATTCTCTTCGACAATGCGCCCGTCCTTCACTGTGATTTCACCTAGCAGGCCGGCCGAAAGCCCATAGGCGAACGAACCTTCGATCTGCGCCGCGATTTGCTGCGGATTGACCGCATGACCGCAATTGGTGGCAGCCACGATGCGATGAATGGTGACTTCCTTCTTCGCATTGACCGAAACCTCGGCACAGGCCGCGACATAGGATCCATAACCCATATGCTGTGCCAATCCGCGATAAATGCCGGGCGCAGCAGGCTTGCTCCAGCCGACACGCTCAGCCACCGCATTCAACACTGCAAGATGCTTGGGATGATTCTTCATAATCTTGCGGCGGAATTCGAGCGGATCCTGCCCAGCGGCTGCCGCCAATTCATCCATGAAGCTTTCAAGATAAAAAGCATTCTGGTTGTTGTTGACACCGCGCCAGAAGCCGGGGCGTATCGGCGGATTACGCATGGCATGATCGATCAGCAGATTGGGAACGCTATAACCGAATACGCCTTCCGTTCCGCTCGGGTTCAAGCCTTGGAATGTCGCAGGATCGCGGCCGTTCTGCAGACCCGCCGGATTAATGGTGGATAGGATCGACTGTCCTGAAATCCGCATGTGCAGACCGACGAGATTTCCGTCCTTGTCGAGTGCGCCGCTTAGCTTCGCCATCGTCACCGGATGATAATAGCCATGCGTCATATCTTCTTCGCGCGACCAGATCATCTTGACTGGAACGCCGGGCATTTCCTTTGCGATCAGGACAGCCTGACGAACGAAATCATGCGCCGTGCGGCGACCGAAACCGCCACCGAGATTGAGGCGATAGACATCGCATTTCTCAATCGGCAGGCCAGCAGCCGTCGCCGCAGTTGCCAGCGCCGATTCGGCATTCTGCGTAGCCGTCCAGACTTCGCATTTCTCAGGTGTCCATACGACTGTCGCGTTCATCGGCTCCATAGTGGCATGGTGCTGATGCGGGACAGCATAAGTCGCTTCGACCACTTTGGCGGCAGAGGCCAAGGCGGCCTTCACATCGCCGGCCTGATTGCCAACAAAGGCTTGCTCAGCGCTCAGCCCTTCGACAAGCATTTTGGCGACATCACTGCTTGAAAGCGTCGCGTGCGGTCCCTTATCCCATTCGATTGGCATCTGTTCGATGGCGCTCTTCGCGCGCCACCACGTGTCCGCAATGACGGCCACTGTTGTGTCGTCAACTTTAACAATTTTTTTGACGCCCTTCATCGCGGCGATTTTGCTCTCATCGTAAGATTTGAGCTTACCGCCGAAATAGGGACAGATCTTGACCGCCGCGAGCATCATGCCCGGCATTGTATGATCGATCGAATAAATCTGGCTGCCGTCGAGCTTTGCCTTCGTATCGAGGCGCGGCAGAGATTTGCCGGCGATGGTCCAATTCTTCGGATCTTTCAAAGGCACATCGGTGGGCGGCGTCAGTTTCGCAGCCGCTTCTGCTAATTGGCCATAGCGCAATTCGCGATTGGTCGGCCTGTGACGGACAATCCCTTTCCACGTGTAGCATTCCGCAACTGGGACGCCCCATTGATTGGCCGCGGCCTGCACCAACATGGCGCGCGCCGTTGCGCCGCCCTTGCGGACATAATCTTGAGAATCGCGAATGCCCCGCGAACCCGCCGTCTGATAATTCCCCCACACGCGGTTCCGCTTGAGGTTTTCACCGGGCGTCGGATAATCCGTCGTGACTTTTTTCCAGTCGCATTCCAACTCTTCCGCAACGAGCTGCGCGAGACCGGTCAGCGTTCCCTGGCCCATCTCAACGCGTGCAATACGGATGACGACCGTATCGTCAGGTTTCACCACGACCCAAGCGTTCAATTCCGGCGTCTGCGTCTGCGCCGCGGCTTGGTCTATGCCGGGAATGTGGAAGCCAAGTGTAAAGCCGGTTGCCGTTGCAACGGTCCCTGCGAGGAACGACCGGCGGTTTGTTTCGAAAGCCATGCTCATCTCGCCCTCCCTTATGCCGGAATGCCGGCGGCGCGCTTGATTGCGGCCTTGACGCGGTTGTAGGTGCCACAGCGACAGATATTGGTCATCGCTTCGGCAATTTCGGCATCGGTCGGCTTGGGCTTTTCCTTCAGAAGCGCGGCGGCGGCCATAATCTGCCCCGACTGGCAATAACCGCATTGCGGTACGTCGAGTTCGAGCCATGCTTTCTGAATCGGATGGGTTAGATCGGGCGAAAGCCCTTCGATCGTGGTGATCTTTTGATTAGCCTTCACCTCGCTCACTGGAAGCGAACATGAGCGCACCGGTTGCCCATCGATATGCACAGTGCAGGCACCGCAAGCGGCCACGCCACATCCATATTTGGTTCCGGTTAAGCCGACCTGCTCGCGGATGACCCACAGAAGCGGCGTATCCGGCTCGACATCGATTTCGCGCACGGCCCCATTGATCGTCAGACGGATCATGATCTTCTCCCCTGAATGGCGGCCTTCAACTCACCGCGCTTCTTGGTGAGTGTGGCGCGTAGCCACAGGAGACACAACCGGGGCGGACGTGAATTTCAGGCATAGCGATCAATTAGAACGGTGCGACAGGCCGTCGCAGCATTTCGTAAAGGCAGCACCCAGACGAGCGGAACCGGCTCCTTCAACAAGAGAGAACTGCACATAAAAAAGGCTGCACGGAAAAAGGGCCGTACATATAAAGGGCCGCAATTATAAAGAGCCGCACATATAAAGGGCCGCACTTGGCGGCCCTTGGTTTGTGAGATGATCCGACCGCTTATAGCGTCTGATTGTATTCGCCGACTTCCGGATGCTCGCGCAGCAACCCATCCACCGCCTTGAACATCTCGCGCAGGCGCGCATCCGAAACCGGGCTTTCCACCACGACCACGAGTTCAGGCTTGTTCGATGAGGCACGCACGAGACCCCATGTGCCATCTTCCGTTGTGACGCGGACGCCATTAACGGTGACGACAGACGTAATCGCTTGACCGGCAATCTTTTCGCCCTTGGCGGCCATGTCTTCGACGCGTTTGACCACTTTTTCGACGATACCGTATTTCACTTCGTCGGAGCAGTGCGGTGCCATGGTCGGCGAGCCATAAGTCTTCGGCAATGCACGATAGAGATCGGCCATCGTCTTGCCGGGGTTGCGATCAAGCATGTCGAGCACGGCAATCGCCGTCACAACGCCGTCATCGTAACCGCGGCCGACAGGCGCGTTGAAGAAGAAATGGCCTGACTTCTCGAAGCCCGCAAGTGCATTGAGATCAGCGACGCGGCGCTTAATGTAGGAATGGCCCGTTTTCCAATAATCGGCTTTCACGCCATTTTTGATCAAAACCGGATCGGTCGCGAACAGGCCCGTCGATTTCACGTCGACGACAAAAGTCGAGCCGGGATGCAGCGTCGAGAGATCGCGCGCCAGCATGACGCCAATCTTGTCGGCGAAGATTTCATTGCCCTCATTGTCGACGACGCCGCAACGATCGCCATCGCCATCGAAACCGAGCGCGAGATCGGCGCCATGTTCTTTCACAGCATGCGCCATGGCATGGAGCATCTCCATGTCTTCCGGGTTCGGGTTATAGCGCGGGAAGGTGTAATCAAGCTCAGTATCCATCGGGATAACTTCGCAGCCCAGCTTCTCGAGGATCTGCGGCGCAAAAGCGCCAGCCGTTCCATTGCCGCAAGCGGCGATGACGCGGATTTTTCGCTTCAGCTTCGGACGATCGGTGAGATCCTTGATGTAGACCTCGGGAAAATTGGCGACGTAATTGTACGAACCGCCTTCATGCGTTTTGTATTGGCCATTGATGACGATGTCGCGCAGACGCCCCATCTCGACCGGGCCGAACGTCACGGGACGTTGCGCGCCCATCTTCACGCCAGTCCAGCCATTGTCATTATGCGAGGCGGTAACCATCGCCACGCACGGCACGTCGAGTGCGAATTGCGCGAAATAGGCCATCGGCGACAAAGCCAGACCGATGTCATGAACTTTGCAGCCAGAAGCCATCAACCCGACAATCAACGCGTTTTTGATGTTGGCCGAATAGCCGCGATAATCATGGCCGACGACGATTTCGGGTTTCACGCCCATCTCGCGGATCATGGTACCGAGGCCCATCCCAAGCGCTTGGATGCCAAGGAGATTGATCTCCTTCTCGAAGAGCCAGCGCGCATCATATTCACGGAAGCCTGTGGGCTTCACGAGCGGCGTCACCTCATAGGCATAAGTGTTAGGCTTCAGCGACGCGACGGGCTTTGCGAACATGGCGCTCCCTTCCGAGCAAGGTGTGTTTCTCAATTATGCGCAGAGGCTTAGACGATCATGCCCGGTGTGCAAAGCAGGACCTGCCGCCAAGCCTGATCTTAACGACCCTGTTCTGCCTCGGGCGGGCTGAACGTCAGGTGAACCAGCCTTCCATCGCCTGTTCAAGGTCGGCCTTGACCGGATAGCTCGGCTGGGCCCCCGGCGAGCGGCAGGCCAAGGACCCGGCAGCGACGCCGCGTGCCAAAGCCCCCGTGAAGCCGAATCCGGCATCGCGCGCCGCAGCATAGGCACCGCAAAAACAATCGCCTGCCCCAACCGTATCGACAGCCAATACAGTAGGAGCTGACACTGGGCGGCGGACACCCCCGGTCCAACCGATGGCCCCTGCCGCGCCCAATGTGACAATGGTCGAGACGCCGTGGCGGAGATCGATTTCGCGGGCAATGGCCTCGGGCTCCGTTTCGGTAAGGCCGAGACCTTGGGCGACAATGGCGGCCTCATGTTCGTTCACGATGAGCGTATCGAGGGCGAGCAGCAATTCCGGCGGGACGGGACCAGCGGGCGCAGCGTTCAGAATGACGCGTGCACCCTGTGCATGCGCATAGCCAATGGCATTGGCGAGTTCCTGTTCCGGCACCTCGCGCTGGACAAGGAGAATGTCTTTCTCCGTTAGTCCCGCATGGCGAAGCCATTCGGCTTTCACCGCAGCATTGGCGCCTGAAGCCACCATGATGAGGTTCTCGCCTTTGGCATCGACGCCAATGAAAGCTGCACCGGTTGGTGCCTCGACATCGCGCACCAGCGTCAGATCCACCCCAGCCGCGCTCAGCAATACGAGCGCTTCGACCGCCACGGAATCGCGACCCACCGCGCCGACCATTTTCACCTGCGCGCCGAGGCGGGCCGCAGCGAGTGCCTGATTGGCCCCCTTCCCTCCCGGGGCGGTGATGTAGGTCCGCCCGAGCGCGGTCTCGCCCGGTTTCGGAAGATGATCGAGCGTGGCGATGAAATCGAGATTGATCGAACCGAAGACAACGATCATCAGCCGCGCACTCCGGCAACGAAAGTGCGGGCGCGGGCGCCAACCTCTTGCGCCGAAAGGCCGGGCTTGTAGAGCGCGGACCCGATTCCGTAGCCCGCGAGCGGCGCATCCTTCCATTGCTTCGGCGTATCGGGCGTAACGCCGCCGACCAATACGAGGCGCGTACCCTTCGGCAATACGGCGCTCATGCCACGCACGATGGTGGGATTGAGCGCTTCGCCGGGAAAGAGCTTCAAAACGTCAGCCCCAGAATCGAGCGCCGTCATCGCTTCAGTGGGCGTGAAAACGCCGGGCGCGGAGACAAGGCCCAGTTCCTTGGTGCGCGCAATGACAGCCGGATTGCAATTCGGCGAGACAATCAAGGCACCGCCATTGTCGCGCACGGCATCAACCTCAGACGTGCGGTAAACGGTGCCAGCACCGATGACGGCTCGGCCTTCAAAAGCTGCAGCGAGACGCGCAATGCTCACCAAAGGATCGGGCGAGTTGAGCGGCACTTCAATGATGCCGAAACCGGCGCTCACCAATTCCTCGCCAACAGCCACAGCTTCAGCGGGTGTGATGCCCCGCAAGATGGCAATCAGCGGTAAAGCAGCCAAATATTGATCGAACAGAGACCGGTGATCGTTCATGATTTCAATCCAATCCACGCAGATGCATGAGCCGCGCAAGACCTGCAATCAATGCATTTTCGGGATCATGTATGATGACCTTGTAGCCGTGCGCTGCCAGCGTCTGCCGGTAGAGTTCACCGCGCGGACCTGAAGCAAGAAGATGCAGCGTGCCATCGGGTTTCGTGAGTTCGAGCCCGCCGAGAATTTCCGAACCAATCAGAAGACCTGAAAGAAAGGGATCAACCTGCGCGCCCGGCATATCGCCAAGTAGAACCGACGTCCGGGTTTGAAATGCTGTGTGCAACAAACCGCCTTTGCGCTTGGCCGCCGTGAGGCCACGGACGAACCCGGCATTGTCTTCGGGATTTTCGGCGAGACGACCGAGAATGGTGTGATCCTTCAGCGCCGCAAAAAACTCGCCGGTCATGAAGCTTGCGAAGGTTTCAACACGGCCATCCTTGAGCGTTGCCCATTTGCAATGGGTGCCCAGTGTGATCATCACGCCATCGCCGACATGCGTGCCAGCAATCAGCGTTTCCTCGCCGCGCATGACATCGGGAATGCCATCCGGATTGCGCGTGAACAATCCGGGCGCGATCCAAACCTCGCCGCCATCGGTACGGCGCACCAATGTCATTCTGGCGGCAATCTCGGACCAATCGGCGGGACATTCGGCATAAGGGGCCTCGACCCAGCCATTGCGGCTCCCGATCATCCCGGCCATCACCACTTTCATGGTCGGCTTCTGCCGCAGCCATGCACCGACATGGCGGTCGAGCGTTTCAGCCCAGCGGCCTTCCTTGACCTGCATAATGCCTTCATCTGCAGCGGAGCGTGCGAGGACTTGCCCATCACTGTCCAAAAGGGCTGCGCGCAACCGCGATGTGCCCCAATCCACCGCCACCAGAGCTGGTTCAGCCATTCCCAATCCTCACGCTCTTACACCCAACCGCCATCGACCACATAATGCTGGTTGGTGCAGGCTGAGGCCTCCTCAGAGGCGAGGAACACCGTAAAGCGGGCAACGTCATCAGGATAGAGTTTCCGCTTGAGGCATTGGCGTTCCATCAACTCTTTTTCTCCCTCTGGGGTAAGCCAAAGGTTGATCTGCCGCTCGGTCATAATCCAACCGGGTGCAATGGCGTTGACGCGAATGTTGTAGGGGCCGAAATCCCTCGCCAGGGAACGTGTAAGCCCCAAGACCGCCGATTTCGCGGCTGTATAGGCTGCCATGCCGCCTTGGCCGACCATCCATGAGGTCGAACCGAAATTGATGATGGCCCCTGCCATGGCCGCCTTCATGTCAGGCAAAACGGCTTGTGCGCAGAAAAACTGGTGCTTCAGGTTCACGGCGATGCGATCATCCCAATAGGCAGAAGTGACATCCTCTGTCTTGTGGCGCTCGTCATGAGCGGCATTGTTGATCAGGACGTTGATCGGCCCGAGCTTTTTGCGGATCTCGTCGATAGCCGCACGGATTGCATCCACATCACGCAGATCGCAGATGGCCGCATGCACTTGTCCACCACCCTCGACAAGTGCTTTCGTGACAGCAGCCGCGGCTTCGGCATTGATATCGATCAGGCCGACTTTTGCCTTCTGACGCGCAAAATGCGTGACGATGGAGGCACCAATTCCGCTACCGCCACCGGTGACGATGACCGTCTTGCCTTCAAGATCGGGATAAATCGCGCCACGCGGCATCGCGTACCTCCTGTGATTGTTGTTGGGACCGCCCCACGGCTCTCGACGCCGCCAAACGGACCGCTATGATTGCTACAAAGGCCGCTATGGCCTTCGCCGATCCGGCATGCAAGCCGGCACCATAGAATGGCCCGATCAGGGCCGGGATCAAGGGAGGATCTCCATGAAGCTCACATTGTTTGCGGCTGCTATTGTAGCCGGTGTGTCGCTTTCCGCGTTGGGAGCCCACGCGCAGACAGGCGCGCTCAACAAGGCTGTCGGTGGCTATTCATTCGACGATGCCGCGAAAGAATCCGCCGACACCAAGAATTTCAATTCGAAAGACGGCAAGCTCACTTTCGCCATCGTGACCCACACAGCAGGAAACGGCTTTTTCGATCCGACCTATGTCGGCGCGAAAGTGGCCGCCAATGCGTTCGGTATCAACCTCATCATGCTCGGCTCAGAAGCGCCGGTCGACGATATTCCGCGCGCCATCGCAATTCTCAACCAGATCATCAACGATCCGACGATCGATGGCGTCATCATGACAACACCGCAATCGGGCGCTTATGACGACATCGTGAAGAAGCTGATGGAAAAAGGCATTCCGGTCGCAACGACAAACTCGTTCGATCCGGCGCTCTTCAACCGCTCGGGCATTTCGCACACAGGGCAAGATGCATCCGCTGCTGCTATCGGCGGCGAAGCGCTCGCACAATGCCTCGTAAAAAACAATGTCAAAGGCGGAACGATCATCTTCCCGAACACAACAACGCTCGGAAATGTGGAAGTGAACAACCGCATCACAGCCGCGTTTCAAGCGACGGTGAAGACACTCAATTCCGCAGGTAAGTTGAAAGACTTCAAGGTCGATGCAGGCCCGAACAATATCGGCATCGACGTCGACAAGGACAACATCGTCAATTCGATCGTCAATCTGATCGAGAGCCGCAAGGATGTCGTCGGCGCGTTTGCTGCCAACGGTTTCGTGACCCCGGCGCTTGGCGATGCCATTTCACAACTCAAGAAGAACGGCACGATCTGCGCCTTCGGGTTCGATCTCGGACCGAAGCAGCAGGAGCAGATCCGCACCGGCGCGCTGACAGGCTCGCTTGGCCAGCAGCCTTTCCTGCAGGGTTTCTGGCCCGTGGCGCAGCTTTATCTGCAACTCGATCGCGGCATCTCTGCTGCCAACCTCGACACGCGCGCGCAGCTCGTGACGAAAGATTCGGTTGGTAAGGTCGGCAAGCGTTTCGAAAACTGATCGCTTGCTTTTCCGATGCGGGACGCGCTACGGCGCGTCCCTTTTTCTTTTCGGCCGGATCCTACCTTGATGACCCAATACGCGCGCGCCCGTTTACCTGCGGAATTGTTTGGCGGCTGGGAAGTTGCCATTCTGATTTTTATGGGTCTCGTCTATATGGCGGGCGTTCTCATCAATCCGGCCTTTTTCGGTTCGACAGACGCCCTCTCTGCTTTGCTGCGCGACACGGCGCGCGTTGGCGTGATGGCCGTCGGCATGACATTCGTCATCGTCAACAAGGAGCTCGATCTGTCGGTCGGCTCCATCCTCGGCCTCGTTGCGACCGTTTTTTCTATCCTTTACGCACCATCGCACGTTAATGCATCGATCGGCGTGGCTGTCGCCGGTGCGCTGGCAGCAGGCCTTCTCGTTGGCCTCATCAATGGGACGCTCGTCACGCGCCTTCTCGTGCCCGCGTTCATCGCGACACTGACTATGCTCTTCATCGGGCGCGGCTTTGTGCTGGGGCTGACCGGCGGTAAAACGATCGGCTATGACATCAAGGCCAAGAGCGATCCTTGGTTCTTCGCCATCGGCGAAACCAATGCGCTCGGCTTCAATAATCAGATTCTCGTCTTCATCGCCGTCGCCATCATCGGTGCCATCATGCTGGGCAAGACGCGCATCGGTTACGAAACCTATGCTGTGGGCGGTAATGAACAGGCCGCAGGCTATGCGGGTTTGGCGACACGCTGGATCCGCATGCGCGCCTATCTCATGTCAGCACTCTGCGCGACGATTGCGGGCCTCATGAATGTCGCGCAGGACAAGGGTATTACATCGCAATATGGGCAAGGTGCCGAACTTATCGTCATTGCGGCAGTGATCGTTGGCGGCGCTTCGATCGTGGGCGGGCGCGGGCGCGTCATCGGTGCCTGCCTCGGGGCCGCGCTGGTCGTGCTCATCGACAAGGTTTTGCGCGAAGGCTATCCGATCACGCGCATTGTCGATGTTGCCGGCATCAAAATGGAAGTGCAGGCCTTTGCGCAATTGCCAGGCGGAGCGGTGCAAGCCTGCCTCGGCTTTTTGCTGCTGGCAGCGGTTCTGATCGAACCGTGGGCGATCAAGGGTGGCGGCGCTGCACGCTTGTTAGCGCGACTGCGCAAACAGCCTCTGCCGCCGAAACCCTCAGCCGAAGCGGCCATTGTCGGCGTGCAGACACGCGGTGCCAAACATGATGCGCAAGGCATGGGCGCAACCGGTGTGCGCGCTTTCCTCGCTCGCCGGGATGCGGCGGCGATTCTGCTCTGCGTGGCGCTTTGGATCACTGGTTTTCTGTTGCGTCCTGATTTCTGGGGCTCGCTCGACAATTCCTTCAATCTACTCTTGGCCTTTACAGAGATCGCGCTCGTCGCTGTCGGTCTCACATTCGTCATCGCCAATGGCGACATAGACCTCTCCGTCGGTTCGGTCTTGGCTTTATCGGGCGCCGTGGCCGCCTTCTTGATGAAGGAGACGGGGGCCGATCCGTTGACGGCGATCGGCTTTGCGATGGTGTCTGGACTTTTATGCGGTGTCGTGAATGGCGCATTGACGGTCCGCTTTGGTCTGCCTGCCTTCGTGGCAACACTCGGTATGTTCTATATCGCGCGTGGGCTTGGCGCGTGGCTCGTCGCAGGGCGACAGCTCTCAGGTTTTCCGGAACGTTTTAACCTGATTGGCCGCAATCTCTTCGAGGTGCTGACGGCGTGGGGCATGAAGATCGAACCCGGTCACTTCATGGCGTTTGCCAAGGCGATCAGCGTGCAGACGATTTTTCTTGCTTTCGTTGCTTTGATAGCTGGCATTGCCCTGGCCAAAACCACGTTAGGCGCGCGCATCTATGCTGTCGGCGGCAATGAACGTGCGGCCCGCTATGCAGGCATAGACACGAATGCTGTGCGCTTCTGGTCGCTTGTGTTTTCCGCGCTCTGCGCGGCTGCAGCCGGCGTGATCTATGTTGCGTTCTTCCGGTCCTTCAATCCATCGGCTGGCGCATTGCGAGAGCTTGACGGGATTGCCGCCGTTATTATCGGCGGCGGTTCAATCTTCGGTGGATTTGGAACCATCATTGGCTCGATTGCGGGGGCCGCAGCGATTACCTTGATCCGCTCGCTTCTCTCGCTTCAGATCATCCTGCCGGACGGCTCTTCCTTTGTGATGCCGCAGCATTGGATGAATGTATTCATCGGCCTCATCCTGATCGGTGCCGTCATTGGCGACATCTGGATCAGGCAGCAACACATCTTGTCGCGCTGGTTCGACAGGCGCAATACCAAGACGGGAGTGACGTCATGACGACACCCATCATCGAGATGCGCGGCATCCAGAAATATTTCGGCGCTGTGCAGGCGCTCAGAAACGTCAATTTTCGGCTTATGCCCGGCGAAATACTCGGTCTCGTCGGCGACAATTCGGCCGGTAAATCGACCCTTATGAAAGTGATGACAGGCGCCTATCAGCGCGACGGAGGCGACGTATTCGTCGATGGCGGGCTGACCCATTTCAAGAGTCCGCAGGAGAGTCGCGATTTTGGTATCGAAATGATCTATCAGGACTTCGCCCTGTGCGGGAATCTCGATATCGGCCAAAACATTTTTCTCGGTCGCTGGCCAAAAAGATATGGGATTTTCATCGACCGTGAGCGCATGTATCGCGAGGCGAACGATGTGCTCAAAAGGCTGAAGGTCGATGTGAATTCGGTATTTCAGAAAGTCGAAAGCCTCTCGGGCGGCCGCCAACAATCGGTCGCTATTGCGCGTGCGATCTCATTCAATCCGCGTGTGGTGATCTTCGATGAACCAACGGCGAATCTGTCTGTGATGGCAACGGAGCGGCTTTTGGAAACGATGGCAGAGCTGAAAAAGCAAAATGTGGCGCAAGTTATCATCTCGCACCGTCTGACCGATATATTCGAAGTCGGCGACCGGGTGATGGTGCTCAAACGCGGTGAGAATGTGGGGGACCGCTACATCAAGCATACGACCGAGAAGGACATTCTCGAATTGATCGTGTCCGGCACGCCAGAAACCGCCATAACAGCCGACGAAGCAATATCGTACGCAGCCTGACAGGACATCCCAAGATGCGTATCGCTGCCATCCTGAGCGCCGCCCTGCTCTGCCCCAGCCTCGCAATCGCACAGGCTCCCGCGAGCCAAGCGATCCCGGCCAATCAACCCATCATTTCGGATTGGGCACGGCAACAGCCGGTACAGGCCCCCCATGCGATGGTGGCCTCGCAAGAGGCTTTGGCGACGCGCATCGGTGTCGACATTCTGAAGCGTGGCGGCAATGCAGTGGATGCAGCCGTCGCTGTTGGGTTTGCGCTGGCCGTCACATTGCCGCGTGCCGGCAATATTGGCGGCGGCGGTTTCATGCTCGTTTATTCCAAAAAAGAAAATAAAACCATCGCTATCGACTATCGCGAAGTGGCCCCCGCCAGCGCAACCAAGACAATGTTTCTCGATGCGAAGGGCGATGCCGACCCAAAAAAATCGCGCGATTCAGGACTTGCGGTTGGTGTACCAGGGACGGTGGCAGGGCTCGCGCTCGCGCATGAGAAATATGGCTCGGGCAAATTTAAACTGTCTGAATTAATAGGTCCGGCGATTGCGCTCGCAGAGAATGGAATCATCGTCGATGAGGATCTCGCCGAAAGCCTGCCTTTGGCGCGTAATCGCCTCGCAGCATGGCCATCTTCGGCAAAAATCTTTCTCAAGCCAGACGGCGCGGCTTTGATGCGAGGCGACCGTCTCATACAAACCGATCTTGCACAGACGTTGTCGACCATTGCGGCCAAAGGCACTAAGGGCTTCTACGAAGGACCCGTCGCAGAAAAAATCGTGGCCGCCGTTAATAGCGCAGGCGGTGCAATGACGGTCGCCGACTTTGCATCATACAAAGTGTATGAGCGCGAACCGGTCCGCGGCACCTATCGTGGCTTCGAGATTGTATCGATGCCGCCGCCTTCCTCCGGGGGCATTCATATCATCCAGATCCTTAATATGCTGGAAAGCTACCGGCTCAACGAAATGGGTGCGCATTCGGCCGACACGCTGCATGTGATGACGGAATCAATGAAGCCTGCCTATGCCGACCGCTCTGAATATCTTGGCGATCCAGGCTTCGTACAGGTGCCTGTCAAGCAACTTGTCTCCAAGAAATATGCCGAGGCACGGCGCGCCGAAATCACGATGGACAAAGCGCGCCCTGCGCGGGAGATCAAGCCCGGCAACCTCGCGCCTTACGAGAGCGATCAGACGACGCATTACTCCATCATCGATTCAGAGGGGAACGCTGTCGCCAATACTTACACACTCAATTTTTCTTATGGCGTCGGTATGGTGGCAGAAGGCACAGGTATTCTGCTCAATAATGAGCTCGACGATTTCGCTGCCAAGGCGGGTGTGCCAAACGGCTACGGTTTGATTGGTGGGGATGCCAACGCACCAGCACCCGGCAAGCGCCCTCTTTCCTCGATGAGCCCGACTTTGGTTCTCAAGGGTGGGAAGGTTTATCTCGTCACTGGTAGCCCGGGCGGATCGCGCATCATCACCACCGTCTTGCAGGTCATATCCAACGTGATCGACCATGGCATGAATGTGCAAGAGGCGGTGAGCGCGCCGCGCATCCATCATCAATGGCTGCCGGATGAATTGCGGGTTGAACGCGGGCTTTCAATTGATACGGTCCGCATTCTGGAAAGCCGAGGGCATAAAGTTGTTGTTACGCCCACATCGGGATCGGCGCAGACGATCATGGTGACACCACAGGGATCGCTCGCCGGTGCAGCCGATACGCGCCAGCGCGGCACGCTGGCGAGTGGTTATTGATCATTTCGTTCCATACATGCGATCCCCCGCATCGCCGAGACCGGGCACAATATAACCATGATCATTGAGATGGCTGTCGATAGCGGCTGTCCAAATCGGTACGTCGGGATGACGGGCGCGAAAATTCTTGACGCCTTCGGGTGCTGCAAGCAGGCACACAAAACGCAGATCCTTAACGCCACGCTCCTTCAAACGATCGACGGCAGCGATGGCTGAATTAGCAGTCGCCAGCATCGGATCGAGAACGATAACAAGACGCTCCGCCACATCGGACGGTGCTTTGAAATAATACTCGACAGCAGTCAACGTTTCGGGATCGCGATACAGGCCGATATGGGCGACGCGCGCTGACGGAACAAGTGTCAACATACCATCGAGAAACCCGGTGCCTGCCCGTAGGATCGGTGCGAAAACCAGCTTCTTCGATGCAATCGTCGGCTGCATCGTCTTTTCAAGCGGCGTTTCCACCTCAACCATCTCAAGCGGCAAATCCCGCGTGACCTCATAGGCGAGCAACATCCCAATTTCGTTGAGTAGCTGGCGGAAGCTCTTCGTCGAGCGGTTCTTGTCGCGCATCAAGGTGAGTTTATGCTGCACGAGCGGATGATTGACGATGGTCACGCCGTCCATATCACGATCCCCACTTCAAAAAACGATTCCAAACAACGATCTGCAAGCGTGCCGCTGGAAACCACTACAGTCAACTCAGTGCGTTGACCACGCCTTGCCAGCTAGGCCGTGCGGAAGACCAAGATGAGCGGCAATCGTCTCGGCAATATCGGCAAGGCTGGCACGGCGGCCAATGTTACCAGCCTTAATCTCGGGGCCGAAGGCAAGAATGGGTACATGCTCGCGTGTGTGATCGGTGCCGGGGAATGTTGGATCGTTCCCATGATCGGCCGTGACAATCACGAGATCACCGGGCCGAAGCAAAGCAACGAACTCCGGAAGGCGCGCATCGAATGCCTCAAGTGCTGCGGCATAGCCCGGCACATCACGGCGATGCCCATGCTCAGTGTCAAAATCAACAAAATTGGCAAATACAAATCCACCATCCGGCAAATTTTTTGTAATCGTCAATAGTTTTTCGAATAGCGCATCATTGCCTGCGGCCTTGATTTCCTCACCCGTATAGCGATGAGCGAAAATATCGCCAATCTTGCCAAGCGTGAAAACTTTGCGCTGCGCTGTCTCCGCGCGCTGCAGCAAGGTGCCATCTGGCGGAAGAACAGCAAAATCTTTGCGATATGGCGTACGTGAAAAAGGGCCTGCTATAGCCCCGATAAAGGGACGCGCGATGACACGGCCAATCCCAAGCGGATCGCACAGGCGGCGGGCCATGGCGCACAAATCATAAAGACGCTCGCGACCGAATGTTTCTTCATGTGCCGCAATCTGCAAGACACTATCGACTGACGTATAAGCGATCGGTTTTCCCGTCCGCATATGCTCCGCTCCAAAACGCTCAATGATTTCGGTTCCGGATGCGTGACAATTACCAAGAATGCCCGGTAGCTTTGCTTCCGCAATCAAAGCATCGGTCAGCGCTGTGGGGAAGGCCGGTATTGTATGCGGGAAATAGCCCCAAGGTTTGGACACCGGCGTACCCGCAATTTCCCAATGGCCGGACGGCGTATCCTTCCCGGTTGAGATTTCGACGCCATATCCCCATTGACCAAGAGGTGGCTCAACTAAAGCCAGAGCTGGGACACGGCCGGTCGAGGCTTGCATGGCGTGTGCAAGACCGAGCGATTGCAGGAACGGAAGGCGCAAAGGGCCTGTGCGCAACCCGGCACGATCGCCCGCGCCGCGCGCGCAGGCTTCCGCTATATGACCGAGCGTATCGGCCCCTTCATCGCCATAATCACTTGCATCTTCAGCGCCGCCGCACCCGACCGAATCCATGACGATGAGAAAGGCGCGTGCCATCTCAATCCTTCACCATATCGTGATGGGTTGATTCGATATTGAACGCAGCCGCAAATAAGGCCCGCGTGTAATTCGATTGCGGCGACGCAAAAACATCGGCAGCAGGACCCTGCTCCACCACCTCGCCATTGCGCATAACAAGTATCTCATGCGCCATGGCGCGCACGACCCGCAGATCGTGACTAATGAAGAGATAAGCAAGATTCCGCTTTTCCTGCAGATCGCGTAGCAATTCCACAATCTGAGCCTGAACCGACATATCGAGCGCCGAGGTCGGCTCATCGAGCATGATGAACTTCGGTTCCAGAGCCAAGGCGCGGGCGATGGCGATACGTTGCCGTTGGCCACCAGAGAATTCGTGCGGATAGCGATCCATCGTTTTTGGATCGAGACCGACATCGATCAGCGCATGCGCCACTTTTTCTCGCATTGCTTCAAGCGTAAGGCCTTTTTCCTGTACGGTGAGGCCTTCAGCGACAATCTCAGCAATCGACATGCGTGGCGAGAGAGATCCGTAAGGGTCTTGAAATACGATTTGTAGATTGCGCCGCAAGGGCCGCATCGCACGCGCGCTGAGTGCATCGATACGGTCACCCAAATAGAGTACCGGACCTTCCGATGAAATCATCCGTAGAAGCGCTAAACCAAGCGTCGTCTTGCCGGATCCCGACTCGCCGACGACGCCAATTGTCTGGCCTTCCCTGATCGTGACGGACACGCCATTCACAGCTTTCACGTGGCCCACGGTTTTACGCAGAAAACCGCGCACAATCGGGAACCATACTTTGATGCCATCGGCCTGAAGCAGGATCGGCGCATTTTGTGCGATCGGTTTGGGCTCGCCGCGTGGCTCCGCCGCCAGCAGCTTTTTCGTATAAGGGTGCTGCGGATGCTCGAAGATTTGCGTAACAGGGCCTTGCTCGACGATCTCGCCTTTCGTCATGACGCAGACGCGATCGGCAATCTTCCGCACAATATTCAGATCATGCGTGATGAAGAGAACGGACATCCCCGTCCGCGCTTTCAGATCGGCTAAAAGGCTCAAGATTTGCGCCTGCACCGTGACATCAAGGGCCGTCGTTGGTTCATCGGCAATCAGTAATTTCGGCTCATTAGCGAGGGACATTGCGATCATTACGCGCTGTCTCTGGCCACCGGACAATTGATGCGGATAGGATTCGAGCCGTGTTTCAGGATCACGAATGCCAACAAGCGTCAACAATTCGACGATGCGAGCGCGCGCTTGCTCGCCCTTCAGCCCCTTGTGAAGCGTAAGGATTTCGCCAACTTGTTGTTCAACCGTCTGCAAAGGGTTGAGCGACGTCATCGGCTCCTGAAAAACCATGGTGATGTCATTGCCGCGGACTTTCCGCAGCGTTTCATCATCGGCCTTCAGAAGATCGACGCCTTCAAACAATATCTCGCTTTCGGCGGGATGCGAAGCCGGTGGGTAGGACAGAAGCCGCAAGATCGAGAGCGCGCTGACCGATTTGCCGGACCCCGATTCACCAACAATCGCCACTGTCTCGCTACGCCCAATGCTGAACGAAACATTTTTTACGGCGCGTGTTATCTCGCCGCCTTGGGCGAAATCGACTGAGAGATTTTCAACGGCGAGAAGCGTCTCCATCACAGGCTCCTCACGCGAATGTCTTGCGGGGATCGAAGGCGTCGCGCACCGCCTCGCCAATGAAGATCAGAAGCGACAACATGATGGCGATCACAGCAAAACCGGCGAGGCCAAGCCAGGGTGCTGCAATGTTCGACTTACCTTGCAGCAATAGTTCCCCAAGCGAGGGCGAGCCGGGCGGCAAGCCAAAGCCGAGAAAATCGAGCGAGGTCAGCGTCGTGATCGATCCGTTCAAGATGAAGGGCAGAAAGGTAAGAGTTGCAACCATGGCGTTGGGCAAAACATGCTTGACCATGATTGTTGCATCCGACAGGCCGAGCGCCTTGGCCGCACGCACATAATCGAAATTACGCGCGCGCAAAAATTCGGCACGCACCACATGAACGAGGGCAACCCAAGAGAATAGTAGCAGGATGCCTAATAGTGTGAAGAAGGATGGTTGAAAGAAATTCGACAAGATCATCAAAAGATAAAGCGAGGGGATGGCTGACCAAATCTCGATGAACCGCTGGAAATAAAGATCGATGCGGCCGCCAAAATAGCCTTGAATGGCCCCGGCCAGTATGCCGATGACTGATGAGATCACGGCCAGCAACAGGCCGAACAGAACGGAAATACGGAAACCGTAGATGATGCGCGCCAAAACATCGCGACCGCCATCATCCGTGCCAAGCCAATTTTTTTCGAGATCGCGGCAACCTGCATCGTCACGCCCTGTCTTGCGGACAGCGACGGCCTTGCACTGCTCGTCCTTCAAAAGCCAAGTTGGCGCAGATGGCGCAGCCGTCGGCAGATCGAGATTGATAGTCGAGGAGCCAAATCGTATCGGCGGCCACAATGCCCAACCATGATCGGCAATTTCCTTGGCAATTACCGGATCGCGATAATCAGTCTTAGCGAGAAAACCGCCGAATTTTTCTTCCGGATAATCTTTGAAGACCGGCATCAGAATCTCGCCCTTGTAGGCGACGAGGATCGGCTTATCGTTGGCAATGAATTCCGCAAACAGACAGAGCAGAAACAGAACCATAAAGATCCATAACGACCAATAGCCACGACGATTGGCACGAAAATTAGCAAGCCTGCGCTCATTAATCGGCGAAAGGCGGAATAATCCTTTACGCGGCAAAGGTGGCGCGAGAGGCGCAGCAATGGGCGCATCCATCATCACACCTCCCGCGTCTCAAAGTCGATCCGCGGATCAATCCACGTATAGGTGAGATCCGAGAGCAAATTCACGATCAACCCGATCAACGAAAAAATATAGAGCGTCGCGAAGACAACGGCATAATCTCGATTGACGATGCTCTCGAACGACAACAGTCCCAAGCCATCGAGCGAGAATACCGTTTCAATCAACAAGGAGCCCGTGAAGAAGGCGTTAATGAAGGCACCGGGGAAGCCGGCGATTACGATCAGCATCGCATTGCGAAACACATGGCCGTAGAGAACCTGGTTCTCGGTAAGTCCCTTCATGCGTGCCGTGAGCACATATTGTTTGCGGATTTCCTCAAGAAACGAGTTTTTTGTTAGGAGTGTCGAGGTTGCAAAGGCACCGAGCGCCATCGCCAAAATTGGTAACGCGATATGATGGATATAATCGAGGATTTTTCCGTACCACGGCAGATCCGCAAAATGCTCAGACGTGAGGCCGCGCAATGGAAAAAGCGGCAGAACCGACGAGCCTTCCCCAAAGAGAACAATCAGCAGAATGGCGAAGAGAAAGCCGGGAATAGCATAGCCGACGATGACGATGGCCGATGTCCATGTATCAAAAGGCTGGCCATCCTTAATCGCTTTGCGAATCCCTAATGGAATCGAGATTGCATAAGACAAGATCGTCATCCAAAGCCCAAGCGTGATCGAAACCGGCAATTTCTCCTTGATCAACTCGACGACGGGCGTGTCGCGAAAATAGCTCTTGCCGAAATCGAAACGGGCGTAATTCCACAGCATCAACGCAAAGCGCTCATAAGCTGGCTTATCGAAACCGAATTGCGCTTCAAGTTGCTTGATGAAAGCGGGATCGAGCCCCTGCGCGCCGCGATATTTCGAGGCCCCGGCCTCCCCCGCATTGGCACCGGCCTGGACCATCGAGCCAAAATCGCCTCCAGCGCCGCCCGCAATCCGCGACGTGGCGGATGAGTCATTGCCCTGTAATTGAGCGATGATGCGCTCGACCGGGCCACCCGGCGCGAACTGCACGATCACGAACGAGATCAGCATGATGCCGAACAGGGTCGGGATCATCAGCAGCAGGCGGCGTGCAATATAGGCGAGCATGGTCCCCGGCCCTTACGCGAATCACTTCATCCGCGCTTCGTCATACCACCACGTATCAAGCCCGCGATCATATTTCGGTTTGGTTTCCGGCCGCCCGAAACGGTTCCAGTAGGCCAGCCAATGCGATCCCTTGTACCACATGGGGATCCAGTAGCGGCCAGCCCGCAGCACGCGGTCGAGCGTCCGGCAGGCGGTTACGAGGGCTGCCCGGTCCTGCGCCGCAAGCGCAGCCTCGACCAGCGCGTCGATGGCCGGATCGGCGATGCCCGTAATGTTGGGCGTGCCCCGGGTGGAAGCGGCAACGGAACCGAAAATCTGGCGCAGATTCTCGCCCGGGTTCGGCGCAAACGCATAGCGGCGCGTGGTGATGTCGAAATCGAACTCATCCATCCGGCGCTGATATTGCGCCGCGTCAACAATCCGGGAACGCGCCTCGATACCGACGAGTTTCATGTTCTTGAGAAGACCCGCTTGATGCGGCTGCAGCGCAGGCGAAAACTCAAGAAATTCGAGTTCGAACCGTGTGCCATCGGGCAGGAGCAGGCCATCCTTGCCGCGCGTGCAACCGGCTTCCTTCAACAGTGTATCGGCGCGGCGCAACAAGGCGCGATCCTGCCCCGATCCATCGCCATTGGGCACGGTCACCGCCGGGCCAAATACAATCGGGTCAAGCTTGTCCCGCAGCGGTTCGAGCAATTTCAATTCGTCAGGTGATGGCGCGCCCTCCGCCTTCATGTCCGAATTCTCGAAGAAGGATTGGGTCCTCTTATAGGAATTGAACATGATATTCGTATTGGTCCACTCAAAATCGAACAGAAGCCCCAATGCTTCACGTATTCTCCTGTCCCGCAAGGCGGGACGGCGCGTGTTGAAGAACCAACCTTGTGCGCCAGAGGGTGTATCGTCCGGAATCGTTTCGCGCCTAATCCGCCCTTCGCGTACCGCGGGGATGTCATACCCAGTTGCCCAATCGCGCGACGTGAACTCCTCACGAAAATTGAAGGTCTGCGCTTTGAAGGCTTCGAACGCGACTTGCCGATCGCGAAAATATTCGAAGCGCAGATCCATATTGTGCCGTCCGATATTGACTGGCAGATGGCGGCCCCAATAGTCAGCCACGCGCTCGAACGCAATGTAACGGCCTTGCTCCAGATTCTTGACGCGATAGGGGCCGGATCCTAACGGGGGTGTCAACGTCGCTGCTTCGAAATCGTTCGTGGAATAATAGGCTTTCGAAAAAATCGGTATACTTGCCACCATCATCGGCAGGTCACGCGCATGTCCCGGTTGAAAACGCACCTCCACCTCATGCGGGCTCAACGGCACTGCGCCATCGACAAGCCTTAGCGATTGGCTGATCGCCGGATGGCCTTTGGCTTTCAAAAGCATGATCGAGGAGGCGACATCCTCAGCCGTGAGTTTCGAACCATCATGGAAGCGCGCTTCGGGTCGAAGTACAAAGCGATAGACAAGGCCATCTGCATCGCGTGTTACGCTCTTGGCTACGAGCCCGTACATCGCATCAGGCTCATCGAGCGCGCGCACCATCAGACTGTCGAAAGTCAGCCCCATCCCGGCTGCGCCATCGCCCTTCAATACATAGATGTTAAGCGTGTTAAACGTATCGAAGGTCTGGTTACCAGACGTCGATGAAATCTGCGTCGAGAGAACGCCGCCTTTGGGCGCATGCGGGTTTACATAGGTAAAATGTTTGAAATCGACAGGATAGGCGAGATCGCCGAAACGCGACAGGCCATGGCTCATGCGCGCTTCAGCATAAAGCGGCGGAGCGGTGAGGCTCGCCAAGCCAGAAGCGATGAATGTGCGGCGCGTCAGACGGATCAACGGCGGCCTCCCGCTATTTTTGCGCGCGCCTCATCATACCACCATACGTACGGAAAAGCTGGCGATTGATATTCCGGCATCGTCTCGGGGTGAGCAAAACGATCCCAGCGGGCCGTGCGCGTTTTGTAATAAGACCATTGTGGCACTACATAGTCGCGCCACAACAGAACACGGTCGAGTGCGCGTGTGGCCGCAACTAGCTCTTCACGATTTTCGGCGAAAATGACCTTTTCGATCAGAGCATCAATAACCTTGTCCTTGATGCCGCCAATATTGCGAGAGCCGGGACGATCAGCGGCGTTCGAGCCCCAATAATCGCGCTGCTCATTACCGGGGGAGAGGGATTGCCCCCAAATCTCATTGGTAATGTCGAAATCGAAATCGCGGATCCGATTTTCATACTGTGCCGCGTCGACGATACGCAGGCTAATACCAATCCCCAATTTTTCAAGCCCGGGCTTGTAGAAGAGGATATAGCGCTCGCTTGAAGGATCTTCGGCGAGAAACTCGACGGTCATGCGCTCGCCCTTAGCGTTGACGCGCTTGCCATCCTTGACGATCCAGCCTGCCTCCCGCAACAAGCGATCGGCCTCGCGCAGATTATCACGCAACAGCGCAGGCGAGCCTCCTTTCGGATTGGTGTAGGGCTTGTTGAAAAGCTCTTTTGGGAGATCAGCGGCAAAGCTTTCAAGCAATGCCTTCTCACGGCCTTGCGGTATGCCCTCGGATGCGAGGTCCGTGCCAGCAAAATAGCTGTCAACCCGCTCGTACTGGCCGAAGAAAATAGTTTTGTTCATATCCTCGAAATCGAATGCGTAGTTAAAGGCACGTCGAACACGCGGATCCTTAAATTTTTCGCGACGTAGATTGAAAACGAAAGCCTGCATTCGGCCGACAGCGCGCTCGGGAAACTCTTCGCGAATAATGCGCTTTTCTTTAACGGCGGCGAAGTTATAGCCAGTCGACCAGTTCTTGGCGCTGTTTTCAAACCGAAAATCAACCTGATCCCCTTTAAAGGCTTCGAACATCACGGTTGAATCACGAAAATATTCAAATCGGATCTCGTCAAAATTATTCTGACCGATGCGCACCGGCAAATTCGTGCCCCAATAATCCTGCACACGTTCATAAACCGTAGCGCGCTGTGCGTCGAAGCCACGCAAACGATAGGGGCCTGAACCAAGCGGTCTTTCGAGCGTCGTCTGCGTAATGTCGCGCGACTTGCCATTTGCATCCTTGCCAGTCCACCAGTGCTTGGGCAACACAGTCAACTGGCCAACGATTTGTGGCAATTCGCGATTTCCCGGCTGATCGAAAAAGAATGTCACATCACGCTCGCCGGTCTTCTCGGCTTTCACCACATGTGACCAATAGAAGGCGTAGCTGGGTGAATTTTTTTTGAACGCATCGAAGGAAAAAATTACATCGTCCGTTGTCACTGGCTTGCCATCGTGCCAGCGCGCTTCGGCGCGCAAGCGATAGGTCACGGACGAGTAATCAGCTGGATGCTTCATCGCCTCGGCAAGAAGGCCATAGGCAGTCGAAATCTCATCGTAGGATTGTACCGTAAGTGTTTCAAAAATTAAGCCAACACCACCATCGAGCTGTCCCTTCACGCCTGCAACGACAGGATTAAAATTGTCAAAGCCGCCTTGGCGGCCGAGCCGCGCTGCACCGCCTTTGGGCGCATTCGGATTGACGTAATTGAAATATTTGAAATCCGGCTTGTAGACTGGCTCACCCATCAAGGCGAGCGCATGCACAAAACCCTTATCGTCAGCCGCAGCCGCGGGAAACGCAAAAAGGCTTAAGACAATTAAAGTCAGAATCCGCATAGATTGCTCCGGTGCTGCCGAGGGGGCGAGCTGATTAGAGAATTATGTCTCTTTTGCGCGGTGCCGCAATCATTCCCGAACGTTAAAACAGCGTTCTCTGGCGGATAGCCGCCGCCAGCGTACCCTCGTCCAGATAATCGAGTTCGCCACCCACCGGTACGCCATGGGCGAGGCGGGAGACTTTGATGCCGTATGGGGCTAGCAAATCGGTAACGTAATGGCTGGTGGTCTGGCCATCGACCGTGGCGTTCAGCGCCAAGATCACCTCGCGAATGCGCCCTTCGGCGACACGTGCGATCAGGCGGTCGAGATTGAGATCGGAGGGGCCGACACCATCGAGTGCCGAAAGCGTGCCGCCCAGTACATGGTAGCGTGCATTAACGACACCAGCGCGCTCGAGCGCCCAGAGATCGGCGACATCCTCAACGACCACGAGTAGCGTTTCGTCGCGGCGCATATCGTTGCAGAGCGTGCAGGGGTCGCTGGTGTCGATATTGCCGCAGGCGGAGCAGACGAGCACACGCTCGTGGGCGACGCGCATCGCATCAGCCAGAGGGCCTAACAATTGCTCGCGCTTTTTAATGAGTTGCAATGCGGCACGGCGCGCCGAGCGCGGACCCAAGCCCGGCAGGCGTGCGAGCAGTTGAATGAGCCGCTCGATTTCGGGGCCGGCGACGGACGCCATGAATCCTCAGAACAGTTTCAAGCCGGGCGGGATCGGCAGGCCGGCCGTGAGCTTCTGCATCCGTTCCTGCATCAGGGCTTCGCCCTTGCCTTTCGCATCGTTGACGGCAGCCACAATCAAATCCTCGAGAATATCCTTCTCGTCCGCTTTCATGAGGCTTTCATCGATAAAGATGTTTTTCATCTGGCCCTTGGCCGTCGCCGTTACGCGCACCATCCCACCGCCCGATGCACCTTCCACTTCGAGCGCTTCAAGCTCAGCCTGCATGTCGGCCATTTTCTGCTGCATGGCCTGCACCTGCTTCATCATGCCAAACATGTCTTTCATCGCTCAGTCGTCCTGTTCCAGTAGATTAAAATCGAAAGAGGCTGCGTCATCAGTGAGATCATCGGCCTCGATTGGTGCAGTTGTCGCCGCTTCGGGCGTAAGATCGCGCACCGCGACAATCTCGGCTGCCGGAAATTTTGCAAGCACCGCGCGCACCAGCGGATCGGCACGCACACCCGTTAGTGTCTCCGCTTTTTGCGCATCGGCGATTTCTCTAAGGGTTGCGGCGCCTTCTTCGGAGGACAAAGCCACAATCCAACGCCGTCCCGTCCATTCGTTCAGGCGTTTCGACAAATCCTGTGCAAGATGAGGCGACGCACCGCGCGCAGCATTGAATTCAAGCCGGCCATCCTCAAAACGAACAAGACGGATATCGCGCTCAAGCGCAATTTTCATTGCGATGTCACGCTTTTCGTTGGCCAGCGCGACAAGATCCTCAAACCGCGCAAGCGCAATGCCGGGCTTTGCCTCAGTGAGCGGCGCGGCGACGGGTTCGCTGCGGCTGGCAATCGCCAGCCCTGCCGATTGCGCGCGTGCGCCGCCGCCCGACGGTGCGGGTCGCGCGCTACCTTGACCGCCTGCGCCCCCGCCATTGCCGAGCGTTTTTAGCACTTCGTCAAGCGGCGGCAGATCGGCAGCATAAGCGATGCGCACCAAAGCCATTTCAGCCGCTGCGACAGGCTTCGGCGCATCCTTTGTTTCTGCCATACCTTTCAGCAGCATCTGCCAGAAGCGCGAGAGCACTTTCATAGACAAGGTTGAATATTCGAGACCGCGGCGACGTTCGACTTCGCTGACGGTGGCATCGTCTGCCAATCCGGGTACGGCTTTCAGCCGCGTCACAAAATGAGAAAACTCCGCAAGCTCTGACAGAACCTGCACGGGATCGGCACCAGAATCGTATTGATCACGAAATTCCGTGAGCGCAGCCGGCAGATCACCCTTCACAAGATGACCGAACAGATCGATCACGCGACCACGATCGGCAAGGCCCAACATGGTACGTACGGTGTCGGCATCCACAGCGCCTGCGCCATGTGCGATCGCTTGATCGAGGAGGGAGAGCGAATCGCGCACCGAGCCTTCGGCCGCACGCGCGATCATCGACAAGGCTTCATCCTCAATAGCGACGCCTTCAGCATTGCAGATGCGACGCAGATGGCCGCCCAACACATTGCCTTCGACGCGGCGTAAATCAAAACGCTGGCAGCGTGAGAGAATGGTGACCGGCACTTTGCGGATTTCCGTCGTCGCAAAAACGAATTTCGCGTGTGGCGGCGGCTCTTCGAGCGTCTTCAGAAAGGCGTTGAACGCCTTTTCCGAGAGCATGTGCACTTCGTCGATAATGTAGACTTTGTACCGCGCGGAAGCGGGTGCATAGCGTACACCGTCGGTAATCTGTTTGACGTCATCAATACCGGTGTGGGAGGCGGCGTCCATTTCGAGCACGTCGACATGGCGCGATTCCATGATGGCGCGGCAATGCACGCCCTCTTCCTTCATGTCGACTGTGGGGCCGCCCAATCCATCGGGCAGGAGGTAGTTGAGGCCGCGCGCCAAGATGCGCGCTGTCGTCGTTTTGCCGACGCCGCGGACGCCGGTGAGAATCCATGCCTGCGGAATACGGCCGGAGGAGAACGCGTTGCGCAATGTGCGCACCATCGCATCCTGACCGATGAGATCGTCAAAATTCTGCGGGCGGTATTTGCGCGCAAGCACGCGGTAGGGCGCGGCGGGGGCTTCTATCCCCGGCAGGGCCAATCCGGTCTCGGCAGGCATCTGGTTCGGCGTGTCGTTCATGGAACCCCGGAAACTGGCTCCGGCGCGCCGTGGCCCGGACGGGAGGTGGGAGACTGGACAGAGACCCGCCCGTGCTCGTTAGGGCTGCTTCCTTCCGGACCTGACCCGGTTGGCGAGTGGAACGTCCAACGCCAGCCTCCCGCGCTCTATATCGGCTATCGGCCCCCTGAAAACAAGCGCCCGACCTGCGTCAGCTGGGTTCAAAGCGCGGGTTTTCCGTGCCATAGGACGGAATAAGCTCAATCTCCTCAAACCGAGTCGCGCCATGACTGCGTCCAGCATCGACCTCCGCCCTTTGATCCGTCAGGAAGCGGCGGATGCACCCCCGAGCGGCATTGTGGAGGTTTCGAATTACGGTCGGGGGCGGCCGGGGTTGATCCCGCTCTGGGTCGGCGAAGGCGACATGCCGACACCGGCCTTCATTACCGATGCCGCGACCCGCTCGCTCGCAGCGGGGGAAACGTTCTATACGTGGCAAAAGGGCATTCCAGATCTACGCGAAGCGATTTCCCGGTATATGAGCCGGATCTACGGCCAGAACCTCAGTACCGACCGGTTCCACGTCACCATTGGCGGGATGCAGGCCCTCCAGATCGCCATGCGGCTTGCCGCCGGCGAAGGGGATGAGGTGCTGGTGCCAAGCCCCGCCTGGCCGAATTTTACTGGTGCCATCATGGTGGCCGGCGGGACACCGGTCGATGTGCCGATGACGCTTGCCGGTAATGGAGCCGATGAGCAGTGGCTTCTCGACATTGAACGCCTCGAAAAGGCGGTTACCGCCCGGACAAAAGCGATCGTCATCAATTCCCCATCCAACCCAACAGGTTGGACTGCCTCCCGCGCCGAACTCGAAGGTGTGCTGGCCTTGTCGCGCCGCCATGGCCTGTGGATCATCGCCGACGAGATCTATGGCCGCTTCATGCTGGATGGGACCGAACGGGCCCCCTCTTTCCATGACATCATGGCGGACGACGACAAAATCCTGTTCGTCCAAACCTTCTCGAAAAACTGGGCAATGACTGGCTGGCGACTTGGCTGGATCGAATGCCACCCTTCGCTCGGCGATACGATCGAAAACCTCATTCAGTATTCGTCATCCGGCGTCGCAACCTTCGTGCAACGCGCCGGGATCGCCGCTCTTGACCATGGCGAAAGCTTTGTACAGCACCAAATCGCTCGCGCCAGAGCGGGACGGGACATCGTTTGCAACGGTCTTGCGGCGACGGGCCGGGTCCTGTTCGCCAGACCGACAGGCGCGTTCTACCTCTATTTTGGGGTGGAAGGTGAAACGGACTCGACCGCACTGGCCAAGCGCCTCGTCGACGAGGCCAATGTCGGGCTTGCACCCGGTCGCGCTTTCGGGCCCCATGGCGAAGGCTATTTGCGCCTCTGCTTCGCCCGCAAGGCAGAAGACCTCGAAGAAGCCACAGCACGGCTTGCGCGTGCCATTGCGTAAGCCTTACGTGTAGACTGAAGCCAGGCAAAATCGAACCACCCGCCGAGGATGCCGATGGACGACAGAACCGCAGCCGCACCCGCGGCTGAAACCACCGTTTCGGAAGCGCGCCTGATGAGCGTGCTGAATACGGCTGTCGATGGCATCATCGTCATCGACGAACAAGCCCGTATCCTCTTGTATAATCAGGCCTGCGAAAAACTGTTCGGCTATAGCGCTGCAGAAGTCGCGGGACAGAATATGAAAATGATCATGCCGCGCGACTACTCGCAGGCGCATGATCGCTACATGCATAATTACATGACGACCGGGCACCGCAAGATCATCGGCATTGGCCGCGAGGTGCGCGCGCGTCACAAGGATGGAACCGAGTTCCCGGTTGAACTATCCGTCGGCGAAGCTCCCACTCCCGATGGTCGCCAATTCATTGGGCTTTTACGTGATCTCAGGCCGCGCAAGGAGGCCGAACAGCGCGTCAACGATCTGCAATCCGAACTCGTCCATCTCGCCCGTGTGTCGGCGATGGACGAAATGGGAGCGGCGCTCGCGCATGAACTCAACCAGCCGCTGACGGCGATCATGCTTTATTTGCATGCGGTATCGCGCAGTCTCGACAAGCGTAACGATACCGCCGACGAGACGTTCAAATCCGTTCTCGCTAAGGCGGTTCATGAGGCCGAGCGTGCAGGCAACATCATCAGCCGGATGCGCCAATTCGTTGAAAAGCGGGAACCGAACCGACGGCCTGTTGATCTCAACCAAGTCGTTAGCGAAGCGGTCGAACTAACGCTGATTGGCTTGCGCCATCGAGTCAATGTGGAATGCACCTTCGCTGAACATCTGCCGAAGGCTTTCGTTGAACCGGTGCAGATCCAGCAGATCGTCGTCAACCTCCTGCGCAATGCATCCGAAGTATTGAAAGACCGCGAGGATGGGCTCGTTCGCGTGGGCACCGGTCAAGATGGGTCATCGGTCACCATTACGGTCGAGGATAATGGGCCGGGCATTCCTCCTGCGGCGATGCCTACCCTTTTCAAAGCGTTTTCGACGACTAAGACCACTGGAATGGGGCTCGGGCTCTCGATCTCGCGCAGCATTGCGCAAAATCATTCCGGTGATCTGATCGTCGATCCGGGTGAGCATGGCAGGGGTGCACGATTTACAGTGCAACTTCCTGCGGCTTCGCGCGAGGAAGAGACGGAAGCGGGGCTATAATGCCCGGTCGCAAGAAGGAACTGTTGGATGACACAGGGACAGACGACCACAGACGGGACATTCAAACTATTCATCGCCGACGATGACGGCGCAGTCCGCGATGCGCTGGCGCTGATTTTCGAAATGGATGGCTTTTTAGTCAAAACATTCCCGGAAGGAAGCTCGCTCCTCAGCGCAGTTGCTGGCAATCGGCCCGATTGCATCATCCTTGATGTGCACATGCCCGGGCGTTCCGGCCTCGACGTTTTGAAAGCGCTTGGCCCTGGCTTCTCAGCGCCCATCTTCATGATTTCCGGGCAAGGCGACATTCCCATGGCGGTCGAAGCGATCAAGAAGGGTGCGCATGATTTCATCGAAAAGCCCTTCGATGCCGACACTGTCGTCTCCCGCGTGCGCGAAGCGCTCGCAGCACGCCAGCGTATGCAGAACGGTTCCGGACAGGCGCTGCAAGCATTCCAAGGCGAAGATCAGCTGACACCGCGCGAACGCGAGGTGCTCGAGCAGATCGCACGCGGCGCCTCCAACAAAGAAGCGGGGCGCCATCTGGGCATCAGCCCGCGCACCATCGAGGTGCACCGTGCCCGCATCATGGAAAAGCTCGGCGCGCGCAATGCCGCTGATCTGGTCAGAATCGTCTATTCGGACACAAGACGAGGCTGAAAAGCTCTCTTTTTGAGAGAGTGAGGGCTATTCCGCCTTCGCAGTCTTACTGATCCTGATCACGCAGGGGATGCTCTATGTTGAGTTCAGTTGACGGTTTTCGTCCGTCGTTGAGCGTAGGAACGGGGCATTGGCCGTCCACATTCTCGAAGATGATGCCGGCGTGAGCGATTCCCTCCTCATGCTGTTCAGGAATCTGGGGTTAGAGGCAGTCGCCTACCCAGATGCTGAGAGCTTTTTCGAGACCGCCAAGCTGAAAAAAGACGATACCATCATCGTCGATCTGCTTCTGCCGGGGATCAGCGGGGCCACCGTCATCGCTTGGCTCAAGGGCTTGCGCGAGCCGCCGCGGATCGTTGCCATTTCTGGGCAGGCACAAAGTGCGATTGAACGACAGCTGAAAGATGTCGGCCCGGTGGAACTGATCCGTAAACCGCTTTCGATCCAGACTCTGTCGACCATCGTTTAAAAAGAACCGATATTGAAGCCGGGCCTCTACAGGATTTGCGCCTGACCATCCGTAGATCTGCCTAAGCAGCCTCACCGATTTTCCTGCACCCATTCCGGGCGTAGTTTTGATCAGGATCAAGTCCGGTCCTGCAACAAATCCCCCGGTGTCTCATGAACCATATCGCGCACGCCGAAATCGATCGTACTCCACCTAAACATGATGCGGCTTGGACAATCGGCATTGCAGCTCGTCCTGCGCAACACGCTCCCGTCGCCGGTGCACGCGAGGCCAGCTTCGCGGACCGTGAAACGCTATGCGAGGAAGGTGCGCGCGCCGACCAGATCTTCATCGTTGCTCAGGGCGCGGTGATGCTTTCAAAATTACTGCCCGATGGCCGACGCCAGATCATCGAATTACTCGGCGCTGGCGATGTTTTCGGCCTTACCAATACAGTTCTCTACGACACGACAGCCGATGCGCTGACGCCAGTGCGGGCCTTTCTTTATGAACGCCGCTTTTTCGAAGCTTCGCCGGAATTGCAGCGCGCCGTCTCGCAGCGGATGATGTCGCAGATATGCGCCATGCATGACCATGCCATGCTCTTGGGGCGCAAGACGGCGGCGGAGCGCGTTGCCTCATTCCTGATGGGATTGATCCCGAACCGGGGCGGCCATGGCTGCCAAGGGTCCGATGCCAAGGTCGATACGAGCCACATTACGATCCCGATGACCCGACAGGAAATCGCCGACTATCTTGGCCTGACGCTGGAGACGGTCAGCCGCGCCTTCTCACAACTCAAGAAGGACGGCATTCTGAAGGCGCTACGTCATGACGAGATTGTGGTCACGAATGTCTGCCGCCTCTGCCATCTCACCGGCAGCTCTGACGCATAAACGCGGCCTTTCCCAAACTAGGGCGATCATGTAACCCTCCCCTCGTTCCGTTTCAGGCAGGAGAGTTCCATGCGGCCGTCCAAACGCGCCCCCGACCAGATGCGTCCCGTCAGCCTCGAACGTGCTGTGGCGCGCTATGCCGAAGGGTCCTGTCTCGTCAAATTTGGCGAAACCCACGTTCTGTGCACCGCCTCTCTTGAAGAGCGTGGGCCGGCTTGGTTGCGCGGCTCGGGCAAGGGCTGGGTGACGGCCGAGTACTCGATGCTGCCGCGCGCCACACAGGAGCGCACGCGCCGCGAAGTGACGGCGGGCAAGCCCTCGGGCCGGACGCAGGAAATCCAACGCCTGATCGGACGCAGCCTGCGTGCTGTCGTCGATCTTTCGGCTATCGGCGAAAAACAGATCGTCGTCGATTGCGATGTCTTACAGGCCGATGGCGGCACACGCACTGCCGCAATCACTGGCGCGTGGGTAGCCCTGCATGATTGCATTCAATGGATGCGGTCGCGCTCGATCATTACGACAAATCCGCTGCGCGATCATGTTGCTGCGATCTCATGTGGCATTGCGCAGGGTGCCCCCGTCCTCGATCTCGACTATGCGGAGGATTCAACCGCCGAGACGGATGCCAATTTCGTTATGACCGGCGCGGGCGGCATCGTCGAAGTGCAAGGCACGGCAGAAGGCAAGCCCTTCTCATCGGATGAATTGCTTCAGCTGATGGCGCTAGCCAATAAGGGCATTTCCGAACTCGTCGCATTGCAGAAAAAGGCCGTCGCATGAGCCGTCGCCTCGAAGGCACTTTCGTTGTTGCCACACACAACAAGGGCAAGCTGCGCGAGATCGAAGAGCTGGTCGCGCCGTTCGGACTCAACGCAGTCTCCGCTGCATCGCTCGGCTTGCCGGAACCGGAAGAGGACGGCACGACCTTCATCGCCAATGCGCTGATCAAAGCGCGTGCGGCGGCCTTCGCGGCCAAACTGCCAGCGCTTGCAGATGATTCCGGTATTTGCGTTGCCGCGCTCGATGGTGCGCCGGGTATCTATTCGGCGCGCTGGGCAGGGCCGGACAAGGATTTCGGCTTTGCGATGGAGCAGGTCGAAAAGGAACTGCAAGAGAAAAGCTGCACAGCGCCGCAGCAACGCCGCGCATGGTTCATCTCGGCGCTCGCACTCGTCTGGCCCGACGGGCATGAAGAGATTGTCGAGGGTCGTGTTGACGGCACCCTCGTCTGGCCGCCGCGCGGGACGGCCGGTTTCGGCTATGACCCGATGTTTCTGCCCGATGGCGAGATGCGTACCTTCGGCGAGATGACATCAGACGAAAAGCATGGCTTGCCGCCGCTCGGGAAAGGCCTATCCCATCGCGCGCGCGCTTTCATCGAACTCGCAGAACGCTGTCTGAAGCGGTAACATCACGCTTATGGCGAATGATCGTCCCCCCTTCGATGCCGGCTTCGGCGTTTATGTGCACTGGCCATTCTGTGCATCGAAATGCCCCTATTGCGATTTCAATTCGCATGTCCGGCATCAACCTGTAGACGAAGCGCGTTTCGTGCGCGCCTTTCAAGCCGACATCGCGCATCAGGCTGCGCTTGCGCCGGGGCGTACCGTTTCATCGATCTTCTTTGGTGGTGGCACACCATCGCTGATGCAACCAGCAACACTTGCCGCCATTCTCGATGCTATTGCGAAGCATTGGGCGGTCGCACCCGATGCTGAGGTCACGCTCGAAGCTAATCCAACAAGTGTGGAGGCGGAACGTTTTCGCGGCTATCGGACGGCGGGCATCAATCGCGTATCGCTCGGCGTGCAAGCGCTTGACGATGACGATCTACGCGCGCTTGGGCGGATGCATGATGTTGACGAAGCCTTATGGGCCGTGCGTGTCGCTGCATCCATTTTTAAACGCTATTCCTTCGATCTGATTTATGCGCGACCGAAGCAGACGCCGCAAAGCTGGCGTGCTGAACTTGAAGAAGCCATCAGCTATGCGGCTGAGCATCTCTCGCTCTATCAGCTGACAATTGAACCGGGCACGATGTTCGAGCGGCTCCATAAGGCCGGGAAACTAACCGTGCCTGATACCGATATGCTGCGCGACCTTTTCGATGTGACGCAGGAGGTCTGCGAAAAGCACGGTCTGCCTGCTTACGAAATTTCCAATCATGCGCGACCAGGCGCAGAGTGCCGCCACAATCTGCTTTATTGGCGCTATGGCGAATATGCGGGCACCGGCCCGGGTGCGCATGGCAGGCTTTGGACTGGCGGGCAACGCCTTGCTTTTTCGAGCGAGAAACATCCCGAGACATGGTGCACACGCGTTGAAACGCATGGCCATGGCTTGAACGACAGGGAATTGCTCAAAGGTGCGGAAGAAGGCGACGAATTTCTGCTGATGGGGCTGCGCCTGCGCGAAGGAATTGACCCTGAGCGTTACCGTCTGCTCACAGGTCGCCCTATCGATTTGGCGCGCACGGGGCGGTTACTGGAGCAAGGCTTCATTGAAATTCTGCGCAACCGCAACATCCGCGCAAGCGCCCAAGGTGTGCCGGTCCTCGATGCGGTTGTCGCGGATTTGGCGATGTAGATTCTATCCCGACACGCCTTTAGGTCCAGATCTATGCCGCTCAACTGCCCGGTGCAAAGGCGCGCGGCGCGGCGCTGACGACTGTGGCCGCACCATTGTTCACTTGGAACACGGCAAGCCCGCGCTGATTGGCGCCATCCATGCGGAATCGAAACAGGCCATCGGTGCCGATGATGCCTTCCGAATTGGTTAGCACCTGATCGGAGAAAGCCTGCGCGCCAAATTTCACATATAGCGCATTGACGAGGAACACCGCATCGTAAGCCAGCGTTGCTACACGCACAGGCTCCATGCCGAATTTGGCGCGATAGCGGCCCGCGAAATTCGCGTAACCCGCCTTGTCCGGTGCGGCGAACCAACCGCCCTGCACACCCGGAACTTGCAACACGCGCGGATCGTCCCACGCAGCTGTACCGAGCAATTGCAGTCTGATCTTGTTGGCAGATAAAGCGGCCGTAGCGGCGTTAATGCCCTCGGCATTGACCGGCAACAGCAACGCATCGGCTTGAGCGCCTAATTGCGCGATGCGCCTTGCGCCGGCATCTACCGTCGGCGCGGCGAAGCGCTCGATCAGCGCAACACGCACGCCGCGGCGGGCCGCCGCTTCCTGAAACGCGCCAGCGACGACATTGCCATAAGCGCTATCAGGGATGAGCGCGGCGATCGAACGCTTGCCTCGCGATGCAGCAAATTCCACCACGCGGTCGACTTCCGTCTCCGGCAGGAAGCTCAAAAGATAGACGCCGCGTGTAGCGACACTGGCGTCGGTCGAAAACGCAATGACTGGCCTGTTGGCTTGTTTGGCGACCTGTCCGACAGCCTGCACAGTTGGGGCCAGCAGCGGACCAAGCATAATCTGCGCGCCATCGGCGAGCACTTCCTGCGCCGCCTGCGCCGCGCTATCGGGCGAGCCGCGATCATCCTTGACGATCAGCCCCACTTCCGAGCCGTTGAATTCGGACACGGCTAATTCAGCAGCGTTCTTCAGCGATTGCGCCGCCGCACCGACATTGCCGCCCGCCGAGAGAGGCAGGATGAGGCCGACGCGCAGCTTGCCGCCCGGAGCCTGTGCATCGGGCAGGGGCATGGGCGCGGCGGGCGTTTCCGAACGGCCACCTAATCCACCGAGGCCGGGCACGGTTGTGCCGCAGGCTGCTAGCAACAAAGACGTGCCGCTGAGCGCAGAGCCGATCAGCAATTGGCGGCGAAGAGGAGAAGGCGCAGGGCCGGGTTCGTTAACGCGTGACAAGGGCAGCTCCGCCATGGGCTCAACAGGATCGGAGCCCTTTCATTCAGGTAAGAGAATCGCAAGAGATCGTTAACGCGGCCTTACCGCTTCTCAACCAAGCGCGGCAATGCCATGGTTGTTCCGACGAGAGAGCACAAACATGACGACCGCCATCCCTTCAAGCCCGGCCCATTACACCGCCTTCGGCATGCGGGCAGAAGCCGCCTCGCTGCCCGGCGGGCTTTATGTGGTGGCGACGCCTATCGGCAATCTCGGCGACATCTCCTTCCGCGCATTGGAAACGCTCGCCGCAGCCCAAGCGATCCTTGCCGAAGATACGCGGGTGACGAAGATTCTGCTTGCGCGCTATGGCATCACCACGCCGCTGGTCGCCTATCATGAGCACAATGCGGCTGAGATGCGGCCGCGTATTCTGGAACGGCTCGCACGCGGCGAAGCGTTGGCGCTGGTATCCGATGCGGGCACGCCGCTCGTGTCCGATCCCGGTTACAAGCTCGTGGAAGCCGCTGTCGAAGAAGGTTTCAAAGTTATACCCATCCCCGGCGCATCGGCGGTGCTCGCCGCGCTTGTCGTCGCGGGTTTGCCGACCGACCGCTTTTTCTTCGAAGGTTTTCTGCCACCAAAGCAGATGGCGCGGCGCGAGCGGCTCGAAACGCTCGCGGCCATTCCCGGCACGCTCGTCTTTTTCGAATCGCCGCGCCGCACCGCCGAGATGCTGGCCGATGCGCAGGCCGTGCTTGGCGACCGCCCCGCTGCGGTTGCGCGCGAATTGACGAAATTGTTCGAAACCGTGCGGCGCGGCACGCTCTCCACATTGGCTGCACAATTTGCCGCTGAGGACACGCCGAAAGGCGAGATCGTGATTCTCATCGGACCGCCCGGCGATGAGAAAGCCGCGGTCGACGACGCGGCCATCGATGCATTGCTCCGCGCGCGCTTGCTCAATCATTCGGTGAAAGATGCCGTCACACTGGTCGTGCAGGAAACAGGCTTGCCGAAAAAACGCGTCTATGCGCGCGCACTCTCTTTGAGCGGCGATGGGACATGAGCCGCGCCGCGCGGCGTGCGGCGTTAAAACGAGGACGGTTCGGCGAAACGCTCGCATTGCTATCGCTCTTGATGCGATTCTACCGGATCGAAGCGCGGAACTACAGCGCGCATCAAGGCGAGATCGACATCATCGCGCGGCGGGGCCGCGTCATCGCCTTCATCGAAGTAAAAGCGCGCGCCGATTGGGCGCAAACGGAAACCGCTATTGACGGGCATAAACTGACGCGTATCGCGCGCGCGGCCTCGCATTGGCTCACGCGCAATCCATGGGCTGCCGACTTCACTTTGCGGCTCGATGCCATCGACATCGTGCCCGGGCGCTGGCCGCGCCATCGCACGGATATCGCACCGCTCGGCACAGGGCATTGATGGATCCCGGCCTGATTGGACAGGCTGGCTGGCGGACGCTATTCATCCCGGTGTGACGTGATCAGGAGAGTGTCATGGCCTTGAAAGTCGCCGTCCAGATGGACCCGATCGAAAAGATCAACATCCAGGGCGATTCCACCTTCGCGCTGATGCTGGAAGCACAAGCGCGCGGGCATGACCTTTTCTATTACACGCCCGACAAGCTCTCGATGTTGAATGGCGAGATTTTCGCGACCATGCAGCCTGTCACCGTCCGCGACGAAAAAGGCAATCATTGCAGTTTGGGTGAGCCGGTGCGCCGCAATCTGTGCGAGATGGATGTCGTTCTGCTCCGGCAAGACCCGCCTTTCGACCTTGCCTATATCACCTCGACGCATCTGCTCGAGCGCGTGCATCCGCATACGCTCGTTGTCAATAATCCGCGCTTCGTACGCGAGAGTCCCGAAAAGATTTTCGTCACGGAATTTCCGCAGTTGATGCCCTCGACGCTGATCACGCGCGATAAGGCCGAGATCGAAGCCTTCCGCGCGCAGCATGGCGATGTGGTGATGAAGCCGCTTTACGGCAATGGCGGCGCGGCTGTCTTCAAAGTCTCCGAGAAAGATCCGAATTTCGGTTCGTTGTTCGATCTCTTTTCTGTCACCTTCCGTGAGCCATGGGTTGTGCAGCGTTTCCTGCCCGAGGTGAAGCATGGCGACAAGCGCATCATCCTTGTCGATGGTGTCGCGATGGGTGCAGTCAATCGCGTGCCGGCGGAAAACGACATTCGCTCGAACATGGTGCGCGGTGGCGCCGCCGAGACAACGATGCTCACACCGCGCGAGCAGGAAATCTGCAACACGATTGGCCCGGCCTTGAAAGAACGTGGCCTTCTGTTTACCGGCATTGACGTGATCGACGGCAACCTCACCGAAATCAATGTGACTTCGCCGACGGGCCTGCGCGCTATTAAACGGCTCGGCGGACCCGATCTCGCCGTCGCCATCTGGGATGCGATTGAGGCGAAACGGCGCGGTTAAGCAAGTCCTCGCGCAATTTTGCCTTTTTTCTCAGGTTTATTTTTCAAATGCTCTTTTACGATCTTTTCAACATCACAGTCGCAATGACCCCGCGCCGGACCGTTTGGGTGTGCATTGTCGTCGCACTGTTTTTCATCGCCGCCGCTGCGCTCTACGATGCATCGGCCATGATCGATGCACCAGTGCGGGCATTATTTAAGTCCACGCCCTCCTAAAACAAAAAAGCGGGCCGAAGCCCGCTTTTTATATTTCAACTGGCGCTGGTTTTAAGCAGCGGCTTCCTTCTTGCGCTCTTCGCGCTTGCGATCGTTCGGGTCGAGCCAGACTTTGCGCAAGCGGATCGCCTTCGGCGTTACTTCGACGAGTTCGTCGTCTTGAATATAAGCAAGCGCCTTCTCAAGCGTCATGCGGATCGGCGGGGTCAGACGCACCGCTTCATCCTTGCCGGCGGCGCGGATGTTGGTGAGCTTCTTGCCCTTGAGCACGTTGACTTCAAGATCGTTGTCGCGCGTGTGCTCGCCCACGATCATGCCCTGATACACTTTCCAGCCGGGCTCGATCATCATCGGGCCGCGATCTTCCAAATTCCACAGCGCATAGGCGACAGCTTCACCCGCATCGTTGGAAATCAGAACGCCATTGCGACGGCCCGCAACATCGCCCTTATGCGGCGCATAGCCGTGGAACAGGCGGTTCATGATGGCGGTGCCACGCGTATCGGTGAGGAGTTCGCCGAGATAGCCGATGAGGCCGCGCGTGGGCGCGTGGAACACGAGGCGCAGGCGATTGCCGCCCGAGGGGCGCATCTCGTTGAGATCAGCGCGACGCTCCGACATTTTCTGCACGACGACGCCGGAATGTTCTTCGTCCACGTCGATCACGACTTCTTCGACCGGCTCCATCAATTCGCCCGTCGCTTCGTCTTTCGAGAACACGACTTTCGGACGTGAGACGGCGAGTTCGAACCCTTCGCGACGCATGGTCTCGATGAGAATGGCGAGCTGCAATTCACCGCGGCCTGCCACTTCAAACGAGTCCTTGTCGGAGGATTCGGTGATGCGCAGCGCGATGTTGCCTTCGGCTTCCTTCATCAGACGATCGCGGATAACGCGGCTTGTCACCTTGTCGCCTTCCGTGCCCGCAAGCGGGGAATCGTTCACGCGGAATGTCATCACGACGGTCGGCGGATCGATGGGATGGGCTTCGAGCGGGATTTCGATGCTCATGTCGCAGAACGTATCGGCGACGGTGCCTTTCACCATGCCGGCGATGGCGACGATGTCGCCCGCTTCGGCTTCATCGACCGGCACACGCTCAAGACCACGAAAGCCGAGCACTTTCGAAATGCGGCCTTGCTCAACGAGATTACCGTTCGGATCGAGCACTTTGAAGGCTTGGTTCGGCTTCACCGTGCCCGATGTAATGCGGCCCGTGACGATGCGACCCAAATAGGGATTGGCTTCGAGAATGGTGCCGAGCAGACGGAACGGACCTTCTTCGATCTTCGGTGCCGGCACATGTTCGAGCACGAGATCGAACAGCGGCGCGAGATCGTTCTGCGGGCCTTCTTCGTTTTTCGCCATCCAGCCTTGCTTGGCCGAGCCGTAGAGAATGGGAAAATCGAGTTGCTCGTCGGTCGCGTCGAGCGCGGCAAAGAGATCGAACACTTCGTTGATAACTTCGCCTGCGCGCGCTTCCGGCTTATCGATTTTGTTGATTGCCACGATGGGGCGAAGGCCGAGCTTCAATGCTTTACCGACGACGAATTTTGTCTGCGGCATCGGGCCTTCGGCGGCGTCGACAAGCACGATCACGCCATCGACCATGTTGAGAATACGCTCGACTTCACCGCCGAAATCGGCGTGGCCGGGCGTGTCGACAATGTTGATGCGGGTGTCTTTCCACTGCACCGAGGTGCATTTGGCGAGAATGGTGATGCCGCGCTCGCGTTCGAGGTCGTTGGAATCCATCGCACGCTCGGCGACGCGCTGGTTCTCGCGGAACGTGCCCGATTGGGCGAGGAGCTTGTCGACAAGGGTCGTTTTGCCATGGTCGACGTGGGCGATGATCGCGATATTGCGCAGCTTCATGGGTGTTCTCTCAAACGGCAAAGCCCGGCTCCAAAGGGAGTCGGGCTGACGCGCCGGTCCAAATTCGTTGCGGCGCAATATCACGCCCCGTGTGACGAAACAATGAAAGTTTCGGTTTTAGGCACGTTCCGGGGATTGAGGGGCTGCAACGGCAGCGCCCTCTGGCGGCATTAATCCGGCCAAGAGACGCCGCCGCTCGCCAATGGCATGGCGCACCTGCTCAAGCGCCAGCGAGAAGGCGGCAAGCCGGTTGGGGTCGATCTCCTCATGGGTGGCGACCTGTAGCGTGGCGGCAAAAATCTCGTCGGCGTCCTGCTCAAGCTGCTCCAAAGCCACGAGATCATCGCACCGGCGGGCGGCACGCATCAAACCCAGAAGCTGGTCGAGGCGGCGGGCCTGTTCATGGCTTTGGCGGCGAAAACGGCTCGAAAGAGCGGCAAAGGCCGAACCAAACACACCAATCACCATAACGCCGATATAGATCCAGTCGCCATAGCGCTCCATGAAGGTGAGCTCTTCATCGTCCAGGAAGGCCGCGGCCCCGGGGTGAACCGGATGACGGGCCGTTTTGGCCGTGTCGGGCGCCATGATCCCGGCGGCCAGCGGCACCATGGCGGCCAGTTCAATCCGATTCTCGAAAATCTGCCTTGTGAGCTCAGTCACATCGGCCTGATCGGTGGAGGCCCGTGCCACAAGCCGGAATGTGACGCCAAGCGTGGTCAGAGTCTCGGGCGGCCGGGGCGGTGTGCCGCCAAAGGTCCCACGCACGATCCGGACCGCTTCATAGGCCGGTTGGCGTTGGGCGAGCGCCTCCGCCTCATTGACGCCGATGAAGGACAGGCCGCCCGGGCGCGCTTGGGAGAAGGCGCCGACGGCATCGTCGATGACCATGCCCGGCACGGCACCGAATACGAGGACGGCATCGAGCTGCGCAGCCGCATAGGCCAAATCAGCCGGCTGCAACAAACGGCGTGAAACGAGTGAGGACGGCACATCGTATTGGGCAAGGATCACATCCAACAGACGCTCATTATTGGCATTGCCGCGCAGGATACCGACGGTCTTGCCAGCGAGATCGGCCACTTCACGGATGCCGGCGCTCGCAGGCGCCATCAAAAGGGCCGCGTTGGTGTGCAAGATGGCGAGCGTGGGCGCATTGGCGGGCGTCAAAGCATCGGAGCGAACGACAGCGAGTTCGACCTGCCCCGCCTCGATCGCCTGAGCACTCTGAACGGGCCCTTCGGTGGGAATCACCCGCAGCCGCACCGAGGATTGTTCGCGCTTGAGGATCTGTGCAATGGCGTAGACGATCCGCGTATCCTCGCCATTGGCGGGCCCCACCGCGACGCGCAGGGTCACCGGGCCGCTACCCCACTCCCAATAAAGGAGTGCGACGGACAGCGCCCCCAAAAGAGCCAACAGCGCGAGAAAACGGGTGTTCAGCCAAGACATCACCCATCAATTTGGCAAGTCCGGGGGCTGGACGCAAATACGCCGTTTGGCGGGCCAAGGTCGCCCTCAAGCGCAGCACCTCCACTTCGGTCGTACGCAGAAATGCGAATCGTCAAATGACGAATAGAAACGGGCGACAAATCGCGGCACATTCACTTCCGACGCCTCTAGGTGTCTCTCCCTTAGAAAGTGAACTTGTGTTGACCCCGCCGCAGCCTGCGCGGGGTCTTTTTTTGCTTTGGGTTGCGCGGATGGATTGCGGCGATTGATCTTGGCTGCAACTGAGTGCGCAGGATTTTGTGTAGGAGGGACTTCAACCGAGCCACGACAGCTCTCGTGGCGAGAAAGGCCGCTCCCGTGACAAAAGACGGGAACGGCCCAATTAGAACGACTTAATCAAAGGCCCATCTTACGCTTGCGCTGGCCGAGTGTGCGCAGGCGCAGCGCGTTGAGGCGAATGAAGCCCGCCGCATCGCGATGATCGTAAGCGACCGCACCTTCTTCGAAGGTGACGAGATCCTGATCGTAGAGCGAATAGGGGCTTTCGCGGCCAATCACCCACGCCGAACCCTTATAGAGTTTCATCGTGACGCGACCGGTGACAGCCTCTTGCGACTTATCGATCAAGGCCTGCAACATTTCGCGCTCGGGCGAGAACCAGAAGCCGTTATAAATCAGCTCGGCATATTTCGGCATGATCTCATCTTTGAGATGGGCCGCGCCGCGATCGAGCGTGATCGATTCAATACCGCGATGGGCAAAATAGAGGATGGTACCGCCGGGCGTTTCGTACATGCCGCGGCTCTTCATGCCGACGAAGCGGTTCTCGACGAGATCGAGGCGGCCGATGCCATTGATCTTGCCGAGTTCGTTCAATTTGGCGAGCAAAGTGGCCGGCGACATTTTCTGGCCGTCGATGGCGACCGGATCGCCCTTCTCAAAATCGATGGTGATGATGGTCGGCTTGTCGGGCGCGGTCTCCGGGTCATTGGTGCGGGAATAGACATAATCCGGCACTTCGATCGCGGGGTCTTCCAGCACTTTGCCTTCGGAAGAAGCATGCAAGAGATTGGCATCAACGGAGAAGGGTGCTTCGCCGCGCTTATCTCTCGCAATCGGAATCTGGTGCTGCTCGGCAAAGGCGATCAATTGTTCGCGCGAACGCAAATCCCATTCGCGCCAAGGCGCAATGATGGTGATGTCCGGCTTCAACGCATAATAGGAAAGCTCGAAGCGGACCTGATCGTTGCCCTTGCCGGTCGCGCCATGCGAAACCGCATCAGCCCCCATCTTTTCCGCAATCTCGATCTGCTTCTTGGCGATCAAAGGCCGCGCAATGGAAGTGCCGAGCAGATAGAGGCCTTCATATTGCGCATTGGCACGGAACATCGGGAAGACGTAATCGCGCACGAATTCCTCGCGCAGATCTTCGATGAAGATGTTCTCTGGCTTAATGCCGAGGAGAAGCGCCTTGTCGCGCGCCGGGCCCAATTCCTCGCCCTGGCCGAGATCGGCGGTGAAGGTGACAACCTCGCAGCCATAGGTGGTTTGCAGCCATTTCAGGATGATCGAGGTATCGAGGCCGCCAGAATAGGCCAACACAACCTTTTTCACGCGCTTTTCGGACATTGCGAGGATCTCTCTTGCAAAAGCAGGCGTTTCGGGGGGTCCTGCGGGAAGTCTCGGGCGGGGGCTTAAGCGATCCCTCCCATGCGCGCAAGCTAGGGACAATCCGAGCCGGTTGACGGCGCCGCGCAAACAGGGTCGAAAAGCCGAACGAGACCCGACCCGCCGCAAGGCCCTGCGAAGGACATTGAATGACCCCCGTTTTCGATCCCGAACGCCTGACGCGCGCGGTGGTGGACGCGGCACGGCAGGGGCTTGAGGCAGGCGACCCCCGCAAGGCCATGGTGGCGGCGATTGCACCCATTCTCGCCGAAGGCCGGGACAAGGCGCGCGTACTGCTCGACAGCGAGAAGAACGGCCTTCATTGCGCCCGCCGCCTGTCCGATCTCATGGATGGCATCCTCCGCGCTTTGTGCGAGGCCGCTACGACAATCCTTTTCCGCTCTGACAATCCATCGACTTCGGAACGGCTCGCCGTTGCCGCTGTGGGCGGCTATGGCCGGGGCACGCTCGCGCCGGGGTCGGACATCGATCTGCTATTCCTCTTGCCCTACAAGGCCACGCCATGGTCTGAAAGCATCGTCGAGACGGTGCTGTATGCGCTGTGGGACCTCAAACTAAAAGTCGGCCATTCCGTTCGCACGGTGGATGAATGCATCCGCGAGGCGCGGTCCGACATGACGATCCGCACGGCGCTTTTGGAAGCGCGTTACCTCACCGGCGACCGACAGCTCTATGCCGAGATGGAGGACCGCTATGCCAGCGAGGTCGTCACCGGCACGGCACCCGAATTCGTCGCCGCCAAACTGGCCGAACGCGAACAACGCGTCACGCGCGCCGGTTCCTCGCGCTATCTCGTTGAGCCCAATGTAAAAGACGGCAAGGGTGGCTTGCGCGATCTCAACACACTGTTCTGGATCGCTAAATATGTCTATCGCGCGAGGGGCAGCGCCGATCTGGTGAAGGCCGGCCTGTTCGACAAGGAGGAAAGCGAGCTCTTCCGCCGCTGCGATGAGTTCTTGTGGCGCGTGCGTTGCCAATTACATTTTTCGACCGGCCGCGCCGAGGAGCGCCTTACCTTCGATTTGCAAAATCAGATCGCAACGAAGCTCGGTTACGCTTCACATGGCGGGATGAGTGCTGTCGAACGCTTCATGAAGCGCTATTTTCTGGTTGCTAAAGATGTCGGCGATCTCACGGCCATTGTGAGTGCGGCGCTTGAAGCGCGGCAGGCGAAGCCAGTCAAAATGCTGAACCGGCTCGTCAGCTCGTTGACACGACGCAAGGCCACAAAAACGGGTGACGAGGCCTTCGTCATCGACCATGACCGCGTCAACGTCGCCAATGACGCGGTTTTCACGCAGGATCCGGTCAATCTCTTGCGGATTTTTCGGACCGCGCAAAAAGTGAACCGCACGGTACATCCCCATGCAGCGCGGCTCATCACGCAATCCTTGCGGTTGATCGATACAAAACTACGCGGCAATCCCGAAGCTAACAGGATTTTCCTGCAAATCCTGTCCTCGCGCCACTCGCCTGAAATCGTGTTGCGGCGGATGAACGAGGCGGGCGTACTGGGTAAGTTCATTCCAGAATTCGGCCGCGTCGTCGCGATGATGCAATTCAATATGTATCATCATTATACGGTCGATGAGCATTTGCTGCGTTCGATTGGCATGTTGGCTGATCTCGAAGCGGGTAATTTGAAAGATGAATTGCCTGTAGCGCATGAAATCTTGCCCACGATCCGCAACCGCCTCGTTCTGTTCGTCGCTCTCTTTTTGCACGACATTGCGAAAGGCCGTCCAGAAGACCATTCCATTGCCGGGGCCCGCACGGCACGACGGCTTTGCCCGCGGCTCGGCCTGAACGAGGCCGAGACGGACGCCGTAGCTTGGTTGATCGAACATCATCTCGATATGTCAACGGTGGCGCAGAGTCGTGATCTTTCCGATCCGCAAACAATCGAGAGCTTTGCCAAAACCGTGCAAACGCTTGACCGGTTGAAGATGTTGCTCGTCTTGACCGCGTGCGACATCAAAGCGGTGGGCCCGGGTGTTTGGAATGGCTGGAAAGGCCAATTGCTGCGGACGCTCTATTGGGAAACCGAGATGGTGCTGTCGGGCGGCTATTCCACGGCCGATCGCAAGGGCCGCATTCTGCATGCGCAGGATGAATTGCGCCGCGCGCTGCCCGGTTGGTCCGATCCTGAACTCGACACCTATATCGCTCGCCATTTTCCTGCCTATTGGTTGAAGGCCGATCTCAAGAGCCGTATCAAGCATGCACAATTTCTTTACGTCGCCGAAAAGGAATTCCGTTCGCTCGCCACTGAAGTGGCGACCGATTCATTCCGTGGTGTGACCGAGCTATTGATTTCAGCCCCCGACCACCCCCGCCTTCTCGCCATCATCACCGGGGCGTGCGCCGCGGCAGGTGCCAACATCGTCGACGCACAGATCTTCACAACAACGGATGGGATTGCGCTCGACACGATCTATGTCTCGCGCGCTTTCGATCGCGACGAGGATGAGCTTAGACGCGCTAAGCGGATCGCCGACGGGATCGAGCGGGCACTCAAGGGCGAGATCAAGATCGCGGAAGCTGTGGCGGCACGCTCTGCCTCGGGCAAGCCGGGGCCCAAAGCCTTTACCGTGGTTCCCGATGTTGTCATCGATAACCAGCTTTCGGCCCGCTTCACGGTCATTGAAGTGTCGGGGTTGGACCGGCCGGGCCTGCTCTACGAGCTCACCACGGCACTCGGCCGGTTGCAGCTCAACATCGCATCGGCCCATATCGCCACCTTTGGCGAGAAGGCGGTCGACGTTTTCTACGTCACCGATCTTCTGGGCGGAAAAGTCACCCATGGCAGCAAACAGGCGGCCATCAGACGGCAGATCATGGACGTTCTCGACCCGCCGGAGGTCCGCCCGGTCAAGGCGGCCCGTGCCTGAACCGGGTCTGGCCTGACCGCTGCGCTTGATTTTCTACGCCCGCGCCCTGATATGCGGGTCAATCTTTTTTCGATCAGGTGAAATCCGAAGCCCATGACTGCCAAGCCCGAAGACCAGAACCCGCCCGCAGAGCCGCAAGCCGCGCCTGCCGAAGCCCCTGCCGCTCAGGACGATACCAAGGCCACACTCGAGGCAGAGAATGCGAGCCTGAAGGATCGCCTTCTGCGCACCTTGGCCGATATGGAAAACCTCCGGCGTCGCGGTGAGAAAGACATCGCCGATGCGCGCACCTATGCGATGACCAATTTTGCCCGCGACATGGTGAATGTGGCCGACAATCTCCGCCGTGCCATCGAGAGCGTGCCGGCCGATGCGCGGCAGGCCGTCGAAGGGGTCTTGAAAAGCGTTCTGGAGGGCATCGAACTCACCGAACGCGATCTCGTCAACACGCTTGAACGCCATGGCATCAAGAAGCTCGATCCTGTCGGACAGAAATTCGATCCGAATTTCCATCAGGCCATGATGGAGATGCAAGACACAACGGTTCCTTCGGGAACTGTCACACAGGTGATCCAGACTGGTTTTGCGATCGGCGAGCGGGTTCTGCGCCCTGCTCTTGTCGGCGTTGCCAAGGGTGGGCCAAAGATCGACGCTGCTCCGGCTGCGAAGCCGCACTAAGTCGTCCAAGATGGAACATTGGCTCGGCGATGGTGTTCAAGGAATCGGCATCGCCGTGTTCGCCTTGTCAGGCGCACTTGTGGCAGCCCGCAAGGGCATGGACCCTTTTGGCTTCGTGCTGCTGGCGACCGTTGCAGCGATCGGTGGCGGCACGCTGCGCGATCTGATTCTGGCCGTCCCAGTCTTCTGGTTACGCGAGCCATCCTCGCTGCTGATCTGCGCAACTGTCGGCCTGCTCACCTATTTCATCGGCTTGCGCAGCCCCGGCCATATCGGCGCGTTGGGACGGCAGCAATTGCTCATCTGGGCTGACGCCATCGGGCTTGCGATTTTCACCATTCTCGGTGCCGGCAAAGCGCTTGCCTTTGGCGCACATCCCGTGACTGCCGTGGCGCTCGGTGTGATGACCGGCGGCTTCGGCGGCATTTTCCGCGACATTCTGGCGGGCGAGCCGCCGCTCGTGCTCCATCGCGAAATCTACATCACCGCTTCAATGGCGGGCGCAGCGATTTTCGTCGCGACAATCGGCGTTGGCTTGCCGCTCTTCGCTGCCAGCGCGCTGGGCATGGGCTCATGCTTTGTCCTGCGCGCGCTGGCTATCCGTTACAATTGGTCGTTGAAGCCATTCCCCACAGACGAGTAATCTGTTTTTCCCTTGACGCATCATCTTGGTCCCGAAAACCGTTTCACACTTTTCGGGATGATGCTTAGGCGATCTTCACCGCCATCGCCTTGGACAATTTCACGGCCAGCTTGATCAGCGACAGATCGGACCCGTGCGGACCGAGCACCGAGAGCCCAATCGGCGCGCCATCGACGAAGCCTGCGGGAATTTGCACCTGCGGGAAACCTGACAGTCCCGACAGGCACAGCAATTTCAACGAACGCATGCGCACATCTTCGAGCGCGTGATCGGGTTCGCTGATTTTCGGCGCGGGGCCCGGAACGGTCGGCAGCACGATCACGCCATCATCGCCGAGAATATCGGCGAGTTTCTTGCGAAATTCGGTGCGTGTCGTATTCGCGGTCTTTACCTGCGTTTTCGTCACTTCTTTGCCAGCCATGAAACGCGCCGCGACCGCAGGCATCAGTTCAGGCCGCATCTTGGTGATGAAATCGCCCTGCGCGGCCCAAGCCTCGTGGCCCTGCAACCAGCGGAACGCCCAATAGAGCGGGTCGAAATCATCCGCCACACGCGAGGAGGCGAAGGGCTGCATCATTCTGTCGATACGGGAAAGAAGCGCATTGAAGGGTTTCTGCGAAGCCTTGTCCGCCTGTTCGAAGCAATCTTCGGCTGCGATGAGACGAATCTTTTTCGGCAAGGGATTCGGATCGTCGCGATAGATCGCGTCCGCCACGCGCTCGAATTGCGCCGTATCGCGCGAAAACCAGCCGGGCGTATCGAAACTCGACGCAAGCGGCATGGTGCGATCAAGCGGCAGACGGCCATGCGTGGGACGGATGCCGAACAGGCCGCAATAGCTTGCAGGCCCGCGGACCGAGCCGCCCGTGTCCGACCCGATTCCGATATCGCACAGACGACCCGCGGTTGCAGCGGCAGAACCCGATGACGAGCCCCCTGGCAACCGATCTTTCGCAGCCGGATTAATCGGCGTGCCGAAATGATTGTTAAGCCCGGTCAGCGCGAAAGCGAGTTCGACCGTGTGCGTCTTGCCGACGAAACGCGCGCCGGCATCGAGAAACATTTGCGGAAACGACGCCGTGCGTGCCTTGACGCCGGACATGGCTAACATGGTTGGATTGCCGCAACCTGTTGGATAGTTCACGACATCGAAAATATCCTTGACCGCAACAGTCAGCCCAGTCAGCGGCCCATGCGTTGCATGGGCGACCGGTGCGGGTGGATAGGGCATGAAGGCGTGGAAGGCATCGTCAGCGGCGATCATCGGTGTTTCTCCTCAAAGCCCTTGTGCGCCACCATCGGCGCGCGGATCGTGGCCGGCTTCCACCGACCCATCCTTTGGATTTTTCACAAGCATTCCGGCATGGCCAAAGCCATCCTTGTTGTTGACGGTCTCGATATCATGCCCTGCCCTTGATAGTGCAGCGGCGAGATCGGCATCGAAGTCCGGTTCCACTTTCAAGGTCGGCGCATTCTGGCCAAGAGCTTTCGTCCAAACGAAACGCGGCGCGGCCAACGCATCGGCGACCGATTGGCCCATCGCATAACGTGTGAAGATTTCCGCCTGAATCTGCGGCTGCGGATCGCCGCCCATGGTACCATAGCTCATCACGCGGCCATCGCTGAACACGGCGAGCGGCGGATTGAGCGTGTGATAGGGGCGCTTGCCGGGCGCAATGGCGTTGATGGACTTCGGGTCGAGCGAGAAACCGGCGGCGCGATTCTGCCAGAGAATGCCCGTATTTGCGAGCGTGACGCCCGAACCCCAATCCCAGAAAATCGACTGGATGTAGGATACAGACGTGCCATGCGCGTCGATGGCACCCATCCAGATCGTGTCGCCCTCGCCGTCACGCAACGGCCATGGCGCGGTGCGATCCATTTTGATCTTCGCGGCTTCGCGCTTGAACACATCGAGCGTGAGGAAGGATTGCGGGTCGTGCTTGAGATGGCCGAAATCCGTGACAACAATGTCGCGAATGGCGTTGGCGCGTTTCGTGGCCTCGATGATCCCATGCGCATGGGCAAAGCTGTCTGGCTTGTCGATCTGCAATTGGGCCACGATGCCAAGGATGAGAAGGGAGGCAAGACCCTGCGTCGGCGGCGGAAAATTGTACAGCGTTACGCCGGGCAGTCTGGCTTCGAGCGGCTTACGCAGTGCTGTGCGGTAGTTTTCCAAATCACTGCGCGTGATGGGCGTGCCCAAGCGTTCGAGTTCGGCCGCTATCTCCCGACCGATATCGCCACGATAAAAATCATCAAGCCCCGCGCGCACGAGATGATCGAGCGTATCGGCCAAACGCGGCATTGTTTTCAGCGCGCCCTCTTCGAGCGGCTTGCCGCCGGGAAAGAATGTCTGTTCGAAATTCGGCGCATCGAGCAGATCGTCTTTCAGCTTTGCGGGATAGCGCGCTTCAGACGCGCTCACCCGATAGCCGTCACGCGCGCGATGAATGGCATCGTGCAGGAGATCGGCCAGCGGAATCTTGCCGCCGAGCGCGCGTGCAATATCAAGCGCTGTCTTCCAGCCACCGATCGCACCGGCCGCCGTGGCGGCAGAATCGACACCGCGCACGGGAACCTTGTCATAGCCCTGGTCGTGATAATGGTTCAGCGTCGCTTTGCTGCCGGCCGGACCGCACGCTTCGATCGCATGCACTTTCCCACCCGGTTCGCGGATCAGCCAGAACCCGTCACCGCCAATGCCGTTCATGTGCGGATAGGTGACGGCGATGGTCGCCGCCATGGCGACCATCGCCTCAATGGCATTGCCGCCCTGAGCCAGAATGGCGCGGCCGGCCTCTGCCGCCGCGGTCTGAGGGGCGGCCACGGCGGCGCGCGCAAAATGATGCTGTTCGTTCATGGGGACTTTCGAATAGGGGCTTGCGAATGGAGGACTTGCGGACTGGGACTCTTTGAAGCGCTCGGCAGGGTCTTTCGGACAGGCGGATTGCCAAAACGGACTGGCTTCGGTAACCGGAGAGGGAACTCAAACGGGATTATCGGTATGGCTGCCGGGCAGATCAACTCGAAGGAACTCATCACCCTCGTGGGGATCGCGATTCTTGTGGGGACGGAAGTCTTCGCGGTCGCGTTGGCGGCCGGTTGGGCGATTGCCGGCCTGTTCCAGCTCGGGACCAATGTCGGTTATGCTTTGATGGCGATTTTCTCCGTCATGGCGGCCTACGGGCTCTATGCCTTCATGAAGCAGGCCATTGCGGTTGAGCGCGGCCGCGGCTGACATACGCCCTACCCGCCACGCCCTTATAGCGCCTATGGCGAATCCCTTGGCGTGAGGCTTTCCGTTCCGATAGCATAGCGGCGAAATGAGTGGAGGCCCCATGCGGCGTCTTGTTCTCGTAAGCCTTCTGGCGCTGTGGCCTGTCGCTTCCGGCCTTGCAGCTGGATTTTCGGACAGCTCTCCTCCATCCGATCGGACTGCGCTCCGGCAGGCAGGAGCCTTCGATCTAGCGCAAGACATCCGCGCCTATTCCGGCTCCAAGCGGCCTCCGCGCGTTCGCCCGGCTCCGGGTGTGAGGCCCGATGGTGTAGCTCGTCCCGGTTCCAGACCCGGCTACCAACCTGCATCGCCGGGCTACCGGCCCGCCTATCGACCTGCTGCGCCGGGTTACCGGCCCGCCTATCGACCGGGTTACAGGCCAGGCTATCGCCCACCCCCTGCTGCGTGGCGTCCCGTTTATCCGGGCTGGCGACCCGGTTGGGCGCCGGCTCCTTGGTATGGAAGTTATTGGCGGCCCGGCTATGGATGGGCCGCGGCAGCCGGTTTAATTGCAGTTGGCGTCCTCGCAGCCACAGCGGCTACGGCCTATTCTGTTCCGCCACCGCCCGATCCGAATCTTTGCTGGTTCTACACCGATCAGACCTATCAGACGGGCTATTGGGCTTCCTGCCCGCCGCCACCTTGATGGCCAAGGTCATCCGAGAGCCGTGAGTGATTCCTAAAATGGCGATTTTCGAAGAGCGCACCTACACGATCCGTACAGGCCTCGTCGCCGATTATCTTGCACTTTACGAACGCGAGGGCGCGCCCACGCATTGGAAACATCTGGGCGATCCGGTGGGCTGGTTTTCGAGTGAGATCGGCGTGCTCAATCAAGTTGCGATGATCTGGCGTTATGACAGCCATGCCGACCGCGAGCGCAAACGCGCGGCGCTGATGGCCGATCCCGATTGGCTGGCATTTCTACCCAAGACACGCCCCTTCATCGAGCGGATGGAAAATCGGATCCTCGTGCCGACCTCTTTCTCGCCCTTGCAATGATCCGATAACCCAAAAGCACGGCGAGAATGGCCGCATAGATCAAGGGTTCGGTGACGTCGCGTTTTACCAGCCACCAGAAATGCAGCACGGCCAAAATCGCCACGACGTAAACAAGGCGATGCAAATCCTGCCAGCGCGCACCGCCTAATCGCATCACGGCGGCGCGTGTCGAGGTAATAGCCAGCGGGATCATCAAGACGAGCGCGGCAAAACCCACTGTAATGAAAGGACGTTTGATAATGTCTGCCGTAATTTCAGTGAAGACGAAAAAGCGATCGAACGCGATATAGCAGCCGAGATGGACGACGCCGTAGAAGAAAGCGGACAAACCAAGCAACCGACGAAACCGAATCAACCCACCCACCATGGTGATCCGTCGTAGCGGCGTGATTGCAAGCGTTAGAAGCAGTAATCGCAAGGCCCATTCGCCAGTTACATGCAAAATCGTTTCGGCCGGATTGGCGCCGAGCGCCAGCGGATCCAAAATGATTTTCCATGACAGCGCCGCCATCGGATAAAGGGCTGCAAGCCATATCAGAGCCTTCGCCCCGGCCCTTATTCGATTGTGTCGCAGCGCTTCATCGATGCGTTGCGACAGACTGGCGGACGTTGCTCTCAATGGTTCACTTTTAAATCCATGCCTGCATAAAGAGAGGCGACTTGCGCGCCATAGCCGTTGAACATTTCGGTTTCACGCGATGCAAACAAGGCTGGTAAGAGGCGTTCACGCTTTTGCGACCACCGTGGGTGATCGACATTTGGATTGACGTTAGAATAAAAGCCGTATTCGTTCGCTGCGGCTTTCGTCCAAGAACTGACGGGCTGCTTTTCGAGAAATTCGATCTTCACGATCGATTTCGCGCTTTTGTAGCCATACTTCCACGGCACGACGATGCGGATAGGCGCGCCGTTCTGATTGGGCAGAGTTTCGCCATACATGCCAAGCGTGACGAGGGTCAGCGGGTGCATCGCCTCATCAATACGCAACGCCTCGGTGTAGGGCCAATCGAGGACTGTCGATCCAAGCCCCGGCATTTCGCTCGGACGCTCCACCGTGGTGAAGCGCACAAATTTCGCACGGCTCGTCGGCTCAACCAAAGCTGCAAGCTTATTGAATTCAAAACCGATCCAGGGGATGACCATCGACCAGGCTTCAACACAGCGGAACCGGTAAATTCGCTCCTCAAGCGGAAATGCCAACAACTCCTCAATTCCGATCGAGCGCGGCTTCATCACTTCGCCGACGATCTCAACCGACCAAGGCCGCACGGTGAGGCGATGCGCATTCATCGCCGGTGCCGATTTGCTTGTGCCGAATTCGTAATAGTTATTGTAGGTCGTCGCGAGCTTCTTGTCGCTTGTCGGATCAGACGGAGAGGGAAAACCCGTAGAGGCTTTCAAGGGTTCGATGATTTGTGCCGCCTGCGCACTGCCGCCGATCAGGCCGGTACTACCCAAAGCGACTGCGCTGGCAATTAGGCTGCGGCGACTGAGCCAAACGTTTGGCGGGGTCAGTTCGGATGGTGCGATACGGGGAACATCAATCGGACGCGGCATGAGGGTGCCTCCCTTTCTGACCTATATTTTAACGCCCAATTGCGGCAGGGCGAGGGTCAGACCGTCCATCAACCACGCGCAGCGATGAATTGCTCCACTTGCGCGCGGTGTGGGATGGGTTCAACTGCGCCATAACCAAGCGTTGAAAGAGCGGCGGCTGCGTTGGCATAGCGCGCTGCTGCGAAGGGATCGCGGCCATTGCGCAGCCATTCCGCTAAAAAGGCCCCATCGAACGTGTCGCCCGCGCCAGTGGCATCTATGGCTTCCACAGGATAGGCGGGAATCAATTCACGACGGCCGGGAATGGCGATAAGCGTCCCACTTTTCCCCAGCGTCAGCGCCACGATTGTGGGACCAAGCGCCAGATAAAAATCGCAAATGTCGTCGGCCGTGATTTTGCCGGTGAGTTTTTGCGCATCGTCAAGACCCGGTAGACAGATATCGGATTGCGCCACCGCCGCGTGGATCGTTGCGCGCGCGCGGTCAAGCGGCCAAAGACGCAGACGCAGATTGGTATCGTAGCTGACGATACCACCCGCCGCGCGGGCCTGTGCGATAGCCTTGAAGACGAGATCGCAGGCTTTGGTCGAAATCGCCTGGCTGATCCCCGAGACGTGAAGGATGCGTGCAGACGCCACTAAGCCTTGGGGCAGATCGTCCGGCCCCGGCAGGCTGGCGGCCGAGCCCGCACGGAAATAGCTGAACTCATGACCATCGGGGCCATGGCTGATGAAATAGATGCCAGTACGCTCGCTGGGGAGAATGCGGGAATGGGTCGCGTCCACGCACTCGCGCTGCCAGAGCGCCTGAAAGTCGCGGCCGAAGGCATCGTCGCCAAGGGCGGCGAAATAGGCCGTCTTAGCTCCCTGGCGGGCGGCAGCAATCGTGGCGTTCGACGTGTCCCCTCCAAAGCCGGGCAGAAACAAGCGCTCGCCCGCGCGAGAGACTTCGGAAAGCTCCATCAGCGGTTCGCCGATGCCTAGAATGTCGAACATTGTCATCAAGAGGCCGTCAGAGGGTAAAGATTACACCATCCTTGCCCGGGCCTTACGAAATTTGCAATTCCACGTCGGATTTCAGGGGTTTGGGCCCGTCTTGCACAGGCTTGGTTCGCTCCCCATATTCAGTCCAACGCGGTGCTGGATGTCCGGGCCGCTTCTTCCGAAGTGCCTTGGGGCTTCGTCTGATGACACGTATGTCGACCTTGTCTTCTCCGTTCCTGCTCGGCTTCGACGAGATCGAGCGCGCGCTGGGCCGCGTCGCCAAATCGGCGACCGAGGGTTACCCGCCCTACAACATCGAGCGCATCGCCCGGACCGAAACGCATCCCGAGCGGTTACGGATTACGCTTGCTGTCGCCGGTTTCACGCGCGCTCAGCTCGATGTCACCGTCGAGGAAAACCAACTCCTCATTCGCGGTCGCCAGATCGACGATAAGGAGCGCCAATATCTGCATCGCGGCATCGCCGCGCGGCAATTTCAGCGTAGCTTCCTGCTCGTCGACGGCATGGAGGTAATCGGGGCCGACCTCGCCAATGGTCTACTCTCGATTGATCTCGCCCGGCCGGAACCCGAGCGGATCATCCGCAAGATCGACATCGTGTCGAAAGACTGATCCCCCTTCGCTCCGCTTATGAAAGGGCGCGATATGACCAAGACCGAAATGAAAAACGAATTCGACAATGTAACGCCGGAAGCGTTGGCTGCGCTCGGTGGCGGACAGGTTGCCTATGTCAAGGCGATCCGCTCCGACGATGTGCAGCGCATCTTTCCGCAAGCCCCGCAAATCGCGCCAGGGCTGAACCTGTTCGCTCTTCTCGCTGCTGATGGCTCGCCCATCATGTTGACGGACACTTACGCCACAGCCGTACAGAATGCTTGGGAACACGATCTGGTTCCGGTGAGCGTTCATTGAGCGGCCCAAAATCGAATTTAATCAAGACGCGGACTTCATGTCCGCGTTTTTGTTTCAGCCTTGGGCTCAAACGCGCTCACACAATAGCCCCCACCGCCTGAAGCAATTTTGCGATGTCCTGCGGGCGTGACAGACGATGATCGCCATCGCGGATTAGCGTCGTCGTCACATCGTCGCCGGGGAGATGCTCAACTAGCCGCATCGCATGTTTCCACGGCACGTCCGGATCTTCCATCCCTTGGAGAATATGCACCGGACAACGGGTCGCGATCGGGCCTGTGAACAAGAGGTGCTTGCGGCCATCCTCGATCAGCGCGCGCGTGATCGGCAGCGGATCGCCATAAATTGAATCGCGCTTCCATTCGCCATCGCGCAGGATCTGCGCCCGCACGTCCTCAGGCATCTGCGCCCACATCAATTCCTCGGTGAAATCGACCGCAGGTGCGATGAGGACGAGGCCTTGCGGCGCAAGTGAAGTGTTTTGCAGTGCTTGGGTGAGGAGCAGCGCGATCCAGCCGCCCATTGATGACCCGACGAGGATCGGCCCTTCATCACACAGCGCGGCCACAATGGCGTTGGCGTCGGCCATCCATTGGCCGATCGTGCCATCGGCAAAACGTCCGTCTGAGAGGCCGTGGCCGGAATAATCGAAGCGGATATAGGCGCGGCCATGGGTTTGGGCCCATTCGGCCAGCGCCTGCGCCTTAGTCGAGGCCATGTCGGAAGCGAAGCCACCGCACCAGACAACCGGCGGGCCTGCGCCTTCGACCTTCCGATAGGCCAGTCTGTGCCCGGATGTGGCTAGAAATTGCGGATCGGCCTCACTCACCCTAAACAATCCTCATGGTTTGCGAATCACGGCCCGCCGGAGGGCGAGACTGATGCACTATGCCGATGCACGAAGCCCGGCGGAACTGCGCGGTCGCACCATCCTCCAAATCGTTCCCGAGCTTGACACAGGCGGGGCGGAGAGAACCGCCGTGGATATTGCGGCGGGGCTCGTACAAGCAGGTGCGCGCGCCTTGGTTGCGACCGAAGGCGGGCGCCTCGTCGCCGAATTGCAGGCAAAAGGCGGCAGTTGGATTCCATTCCCGGCGAAAACGAAAAATCCGCTCGCAATCCTATTCAATGCGCGCAAACTCAAGCGCATCATCCAAGACGAGGATGTCGATCTCGTCCATGCACGCTCACGCGCCCCGGCATGGAGTGCTTATCTCGCGACCGGCGGGCTCAACATACCTTTCGTAACGACCTATCACGGCTCCTATCAGGGCCGCTCCTCCGTCAAAATTCTCTACAATTCGGTGATGGCGCGTGGCGATGCCGTGATCGCCAATTCGCATTATACGGCCCGGCTCATCGCGGATAAGCACCCTTTCGCGCGCGATCGGATTGCCGTGATCCATCGCGGTACCGACCTCAAGCTCTATTCCGCAGCTCATGTCGAGCATGGACGGATTGAAAGGCTGCGGGCGGCGTGGGGCGTCGCGCCTTATCAGCGCGTGATCCTGTGCGCGGCGCGGCTGACGCCCTGGAAAGGCCAGAAGGTCCTAATCGAAGCCGCGCGGCTGTTGCGCGAAGCGGGCGAGGCCGACATCGCCATCGTGCTGGCGGGCGACGATCAAGGGCGTAGCGGCTATGTCCGCGAACTCGATGCGATGGCCGAAAAACTCGGCGTGAAGGACCTTGTCTACCGTGTCGGCCATTGCAGCGACATGCCCGCCGCTTTCATGGCCGCAGCCGTGGTCGCAGTCCCTTCGACCGAACCCGAAGCGTTCGGGCGGACCGCCACAGAAGCGCAGGCGCTCGGTACCCCGGTGGTCGTCACTGATCTCGGGGCGGTGCCTGAGACCGTTCTGGCCCCGCCGGATGTGGCCGCTGCCGCACGGACAGGCTGGCGCATTCCGCCCAATGACCCCGAGGCTTTGACTGAGGCACTCATTGCTGCGCTCAATCTCGGTGCGACCGCCGGAGATGCCATGGCGCTGAGGGCGCGCCAGCATGTGGAGCAACATTTCTCGCTCGAATCCATGGTTAGCGCCACGCTTAGGCTTTATGTGGCACTTTTGGAACGGCAGCGCGCAAATCGCGTGTAATGTGTTGACTTCCACGGTTTTTGCGCGACATTCAGCGCGTTTGAAACTCGCTCGCGCGGGCGCTACGCCTCTGCGCCGCACGCCGGGCTCAATAACGGAGATGACCCATTCGCAGGCCAATGAGAGCCGCCCCCGTACCGACCAAGGACGGGCCGCGCGCCAATCGTGACATTCGCGGCGTCCGCGAAGTCCAGCTGATCGACGACACCGGACAAAATCGTGGCATCGTGCCTTTCTTCGACGCGCTGAAAATCGCCGAAGACGCCGGCCTCGATCTCGTCGAGATCGCCCCAAACTCCGTCCCTCCCGTCTGCAAAGTGCTCGATTACGGCCGCTTCAAATTTCTGGAGCAGAAGAAGGCCGCCGAAGCACGCAAGAAGCAGAAGACGGTCGAGGTGAAAGAAATCAAGCTTCGCCCCGGCATCGACGATCACGACTATGGCGTGAAGATGAAAGCCGTGCGCCGCTTCTTCGAAGAAGGCGACAAGGTGAAGATCACCTTGCGTTTCCGCGGGCGCGAAATGGCGCATCAGGACATCGGCTTGAAATTGCTCGAGCGCGTGAAGGCCGAAATGACCGACGTCTCGAAAGTCGAGGCGGAACCCGCGCTCGAAGGTCGTCAGATGGTCATGGTGATGGCGCCGCGTTAAGCAGATCGCCGTTGCGAGACAACAAAAAAGCCGGGCCTCAAGCCCGGCTTTTTTAATTGAATGATAAAAGCCTTATTGCGGCAGCGGTGCCGGATTATCCGACAATGAGCGCAGATAAGCCAAGAGATCGGCGCGCTTTTCGGCATCTTTCAAGCCGGCATAACCCATCGACGTACCAGGCAGATAAGCCTTTGGATTAGCAATGAATGCATCAAGCGCAGCGAAATCCCATTTGCCGCCTTTGGCTGCGGCGTCCTTCGACGCTGCTGAATAACCGAAACCGGAAACCGCTGCCTTCGCGCGATCGACAATGCCGTAAAGCGCTGGGCCAATCTTGTTGGCGCCGCCCTTATCGAAGGAGTGGCAGGCTGCACAAGCCTTCACCTGCGCTTCACCCTTCTTAGCGTCGGCCTTGGCGAGCAACTGAGGCAAAGGTACGGTCGGAGCGGCTGCGGCCGGGGCAGCACCCGCCTTCGGGGCCTCTTCGGCCGCCGGAAGGGCATAGCCAGCCACAACGGGCTTGTGCGGAGCAAAAATCACATCGCCGAGCATTCCGAGCCCCATCACGAACAAAAGCGTGCCGAGAAGCGCGCCGGCGATCTTGTTCAATTCGAAGGAATCCATTCCGAAGCTCCGAAACCTGGCCTTCCTCTCGCCCGAGGGCTTGAGGACAACATTTCTCCGCCCCCGTCCTTGCGAAGCGGCGGCGCTTGATTACCCGCTTTGACGCATCCTTGGCAACTCGTATAAGCGGCCTAGCCCGTGATACTTTAAGCCGCTCCCCCCCGGATCTTACCGTCAGAGCCCCGAGACCGCCTCTCATGTCCGATCCAGTGATCCTCATCCCGGCCCGGATGGCCGCCACCCGCCTGCCCGGCAAGCCGCTTGCCGACATTGGCGGTGAGCCGATGATCGTTCACGTCTGGCGCCGCGCCGTAGAGGCCGGGATCGGTCCCGTGGTTGTCGCGACCGACGAAAAGGCCATCGTCGAAGCGGTCGAGAAGGCTGGCGGCATTGCCGTGATGACGCGCTCCGACCATCCGTCCGGCTCGGACCGAATCCATGAAGCGGTCGAGATTTTCGACCCCGAAGGTCGGCATGACGTGGTCGTCAACGTTCAAGGCGATCTACCCACGATCGACCCGCGTGCGATTGCCGCCTCCTTGCTGCCCCTCGCCGACAAGGATGTGGATATCACCACGATCGCTGTCGAAATCACCCGCGCTGACGAGCGGATCAATCCCAATGTCGTCAAACCGGTGATGACGCCCATCGGCGAAAACCGTTTCCGCGCCCTCTACTTCACCCGCGCCACGGCCCCTTCAGGCGATGGGCCGCTCTATCACCATATCGGCCTTTACGCCTATCGGCGGCAGGCGTTGGCGCGCTTTGTTGCGCTACCGCCCTCACCGCTCGAAAAGCGCGAGCGTCTCGAACAGTTGCGCGCGCTCGAGAACGGGATGCGTATTGACGTCACGCTCGTCGATGTCGTCCCGCTCGGTGTCGATTCACCCGAAGACCTCGAACGCGCACGCGCGGCGCTTGCCGCACGCCCGCGCCTGCATTGATCCGCATTTTTGGAAGGACGTCCCATGTCGCAGCCTCTCACTCTCGCCTATCAAGGCGAACCGGGCGCCAATTCCGACATTGTCTGCCGCGAAATGTTTCCCGATGGTATTCCGCTTCCCTGCGCCTCATTCGAGGATGCGTTCTCCGCGATCAATGAAGGGCGCGCCGATCTCGGCGTGATCCCGATCGAAAATTCAATCGCCGGCCGTGTGGCTGACATTCACCATTTTCTTCCTGAATCGGGGCTGCACATTATCGGTGAGTATTTTCTGCCGATCCATTTTCAACTTCTGGCCATTCCGGGTGCCACACTGAAAACGATTAAGAGCGTGCATAGTCACGTCCATGCGCTCGGCCAATGCCGCAAGATTATCCGCGAACATGGCTGGCGTGCGGTGATCGCGGGCGACACGGCAGGCTCGGCCCGCGAAGTGTCTGAATGGAAAGATCCCACAAAAGCGTCGCTCGCCACCGCGCTCGCAGGCGAAATCTATGGGCTCGAGACGCTCGCGCAGAATGTCGAAGACGAGAAGGACAACACGACGCGTTTCGTCATCCTGTCGAAGACGCCGCAATGGGCGAAGCCTAATAATGGTCCGACGATTACGACCTTCCTCTTCCGCGTCCGCAACGTGCCGGCTGCGCTCTACAAGGCGCTCGGCGGCTTTGCGACCAATGGCGTCAACATGACCAAGCTTGAGAGCTACATGATCGGCGGCCAATTCTCGGCAACGCAATTTCTCGCCGATGTTGACGGGCACCCGGATGATCCGAACGTGAAACTGGCGCTCGAGGAATTGGAATTCTTTTCGAAAGAAGTGAAAATTCTCGGCGTTTATCCTGCCAATCCGTTCCGCCTCGAAGAAGGCAAGGTCTAAACCCGTCCGATCCGACGGGTTTCCGGAGCCCCCATCGATTGCGCATTCTCTCTGCCTTGGCGGGGAGATTGCCATGCGCCGCTTAGCGCTTTGCCTTTTGTGTGGGCTTTTGATTTTCACCGGCTATGCCGTGTTCATACCGGATGAAGCGGATGCACGCGGCGGCGGGTTTCGTGCATCCTCACGCGGATTTTCGCGCGCGCCGCGTGTTCGCATGGGATTACCGAAGCCACGCATGAAAACCTACAAGCTCGGCGGCAAAGAGATTTATGGCTATCGCAATTTTCTGAAGGCGCGCCGCACAGCCAAACTCAACAGTGGCGGGTTCAAGATCCGCAACGATGGTTCAGTCGTGCCACGCAGTTTCAGGCCACGCGTTGGACGGCTCAGCACTGCGCCACTCAATTTGCCCCAGCCTGCCGCCCTACCGGCTGGCACCACACACGGACAATGCCGTGACGGAACAATCATTGTTACGGGATCAGTGGATTGGAATTGTCGCCACAGCGGAGGCACGGGTTGGAGCGCCGCACCTGCACGCATTCAGGGCGTGCGTGATTATTGATCGAGCAGCCCGTTCTTTCAGACCGTTTCGCCGTCAATGGCCCATGCGCGGATGAGATGATGAGCGATGGCGATGGGCGGCGGACAGGTGAAGCCTTCAGGATGCGTGCCTGCCAGAATCGCGCGCGTCTCTGCGCGCGAGAACCAGCGCACAAGTTCCAATTCTTCCGTGTCGACGACGAGTTCTTCCGTCGTCGATTCCGCGATGCACCCGATCATGAGCGACGACGGGAACGCCCAAGGCTGAGATGCGAGATAGCGCACCGCGCCCACATGAATGCCCGCTTCTTCGAACAATTCACGGCGGACGGCATCTTCCATCGTCTCGCCCGGCTCGATGAACCCGGCGAGGCAAGAGACGACACCCGGCGCAAAACGCACCTGACGGCCAAGGAGACAATGATCGCCGCGCACGGCCAGCATGATCGCGACAGGATCGGTGCGAGGAAAATGCTGTGCGCCGCATCCGGCACAATCGCGCCGCCAACCGGCTGAGGAAAGTGAGGAGCGTTCGCCACAATGGGCACAAAAACGGTGACGCCGATGCCAAAACAACAGTGCTTTCGCCTCGCCGAGCGGCCCTAAAACATGAGGCGGCAAAAGGCCCTGAACCGCCAGCGTGCGTAAATCAATCCGGACGACATCACCCGAATCCTGCTCGCTCTCGGCGGCGGCTTGATCAAGCTCGACAGCGAAAACGGGGCCAATGTCATCGGTGCCGAGAAAGGCTTGCTCTTTCAGGAGGCCGAAACTTTCAGCGGCTGCGCGATCGAAGAGCGGATCGAGCCCATTACCGGTACGACGCAAAAGCGGCACATCGGCTGCAATCACAAAAAAGCGCGCGGCGGGATCGGCAGCGAGCGCTGCCACTGCCCGTTCATCGCTCCGCAAGGCGGCGCGGCGATCAAGCGGATTGTTGGCATAGCCCACCGCAGCGGACCGTTCCTGACGCAACACAACCATTACAAATGTCCCAATTCCCGTTGCAGCAGACCGACAAAGCCGCTGCTTTCATCTTCATCATAAGGCTCGCGCGCGCCATGACCCCAGACCGGCGCAGGCCACGCAACATCATCCGCGAAACGCGCCACGACATGGATATGCAATTGCGCCACGACATTGCCGATCGCGGCGGTGTTGAGCTTGTGCGGATGGATCAACCGCTGGAGCACGCGGCTTGCCGCAGCGATCTCGGCCAGCAAGGACGCCTGATCCTCAGGCGACAGGTCCGTCAATTCGCGCGCGCCCGCACGGCGCGGCACGAGAATGAGCCAAGGAAAGCGCGCGTCATTCATCAAGAGCACGCGGCACAGCGCGAGATCCCCCACGGGCAGCGTGTCCGCTTCGAGGCGCGGATTGAGGGCAAAGGCGGAATCATTCATGTGCCCAAGCTCAACGATCAGGACCCGCGATGCAACCCTGCTTGACGGCTCGCGCGTCAGACCTTCCCATGGCCGACATGTTGCACCATGACTTGCAAACGCTCCGGCTGTTCGTTGCGCTCTGCGAATTGCGCAATCTGAGCCGCGCTGCGGCCCGATTCAATCTGGCGCTGTCGGCGGCTTGCCACATGGCCTCGAGCCG